>Ga0318567_10000192_pt1 | contig 27722 bp, 20 predicted proteins | sample GRESIP088b5f20_FD_203691 | JGI IMG/M metagenome (GOLD analysis project Ga0318567, IMG submission 203691) | Tropical soil microbial communities from Luquillo Experimental Forest, Puerto Rico - GRE.SIPMG.088b5f20 | ecosystem: Environmental > Terrestrial > Soil > Tropical forest > Bulk soil...
TAGATAAAGCGGTCAAATCGCTCACCCAGGTTGATAAATTATATACCGATAGTGATGTAAAAAGGAAGCGCCAGATCATTGGTTCGATTTTCCCGGAAAAACTCGTTTTTGATGGATTTGGTTATCGAACCGCACGGGTGAATGAAGCGGTTGAGCTAATATGCAGTGTGGATAAGGGTTTGGCAGAAAATAAAAATGGACAAACCGAAACGAATTTCAATTTGTCCACTTTGGTGCCCAGGACTGGATTCGAACCAGCACACCTCGCGGCGCCGCCACCTGAAGACGGTGCGTCTACCAATTTCGCCACCTGGGCATCCTTTAGCAGGGGTGCAAATATAGGGAGTAAAGAATTAAGTTGTGAGTTTTTTAAAAAAAGTTTTGAGTTGTGAGTTATGAGTTTTGAGTGCTGATTGAACAGTCAACCAAAAACTCAAAACCCCCTACTCAAAACTCATAACTTTTTACACTGCAACATTAAAGTCACGCAAAGCATCATTCAAACTTGTTTTCAAGTCTGTGCTTGGCTTACGTTGACCAATGATCAATGCGCAGCTTACATTATATTCACCCGCTGGGAATTTTTTTGCATATGTACCAGGAATAACAACGCTTCTTGCCGGTACGCGACCTTTGTATTCGATCGGTTCAGCGCCGCTTACATCAATGATCTTGGTGCTTTGGGTAAGCACCACGTTAGCGCCCAATACCGCTTCTTTTTCTACACGAACGCCTTCCACTACGATACATCTTGAACCAACAAATACGCCGTCCTCGATGATTACCGGAGAGGCTTGCAATGGTTCCAACACACCGCCAATTCCCACGCCACCACTAAGGTGAACGCCTTTGCCTATCTGGGCACAGCTACCAACAGTTGCCCATGTGTCAACCATTGTACCTTCGTCAACATAAGCGCCGATGTTTACATAGCTTGGCATCAATACCACGTTCTTCGCAATGTATGCGCCATATCTTGCCACAGCGTGTGGAACCGCACGTACACCAAGAGATGCGTAGTCTTTCTTCAGTTCCATTTTATCGTAAAACTCAAACGGAGGTAATGACATGGTTTTCATTTGCTGAATACCGAAGTACATCAGAATGGCTTGTTTTACCCATTCGTTCACTTCCCAGCCACTGTCTACAGGAGCAGCTACTCTCAGTCTGCCTTTATCCACTTCTTCAATCACCGCTCTTACGGCATCGGCATATTTCGCGTCTTTCAACAACTCGCGGTTAGCCCATGCAGATGTGATCAATTCTTTCATGCTTGAAAATTTTTTGCAAACATAAAGGAAAAGTGGTAATAAGTTTTGAGCGGTTATGGGTTATGAGTTTTGAGTTATGAGTTATGAATGCTGATTGTGCGTTTGAACACTACTCAAGACCAATAAGTCATAACTCAAAACTTCCACGGTACAAGACAAGAAAGCAGGTGAGCATGATTCCTTCGGACGCTGAGGGGACAAAGGGCCGCCGAGGCTAAAATGCATGAAGATGGCTTCTTTACCATAGTGCCCGAAAATTTTGCTGCAACCGGGCGACTTACTGGTAACCAAAAAAACAAGGAACGCTTTCTACGAAACGGGGTTGCACGACGAGTCGCAAAAGAGAAATGTTACCGGCATTGAATTAGGTGGCGTGTCCACCAGTGTGGGCGTAGAAGGCGCGGCAAGGGCAGCCAGCGAACTGGGCTACAATATCACCCTGGCTTCAGATGCAACAACGGACAGCATTACATCTGCCTACGAAAGTAGTCTGAACACCAACATTCGGCGGATCAGTGAAGCACCACAGATGCCATCACCCATATGCGTGCACAGAGAAAATAATTGTCGAAAAGTTATTTATTAATAGTGCCGCATTATAAACGAATGTTGAAAACAATTATCTTGCTTCAAATAAGTTCATAACATTTTATATGCCATTACTAGAAGAGCACTTAGTAGTAAAAAAATCCGGGTTACCCAACGCCGGTAAAGGTTTATACACCAGGAAGCCGATCCCCAAAGGTACTCGTATCGTTGAATACAGAGGAAAATTTACCACATGGAAAGAAGTTGATCACGACGAAGGCAGCAATGGGTACATATTTTTCGTAAACCGCAACCACGTGATCGATGCACGCGAAACTCCTGAAGAACTTGCGCGTTATGCCAACGACGCAAAAGGTTTGCAACGCGTAAAAGGTGTTAGCAATAATAGCGAGTACGAGAAACAGGGGAAACTTGTTTACATAAAATCGTTGAAAGACATTCCCGCCGGCGGCGAAATCTTCGTATCCTACGGAAAAGAATATTGGGATACTGTGAAAGAGAATATGAAGATTGATAAAGTGAATGGGAAGTAGGAGGAATTAGGAGCTAGGAATTAGGAATTAGGAATTAGGAATTAGGAATTAGGAATTAGGAATCAATGTCGTTTCCTTAAGCTATTCAGCCTTTACCAGATTAATGTCCTACGGACATTTGTCTTCCCTGGTGTTACATTTTCTATTGATATGGATGCCCTACGGGCATGTCTTCCCCGTAGGGGAATAATATCAATAGAAACAATTCAACAAGCGGCCGTATGCCCGTAGGGCATTAATTCGTATGCAATCGTACCTTAAGGAAACGACATTGAATTAGGAATTAGGAATTCGTTCGATTCAATCTTTCTTGATAAGCGAGAGGCTTCGATAAGCATGGTTTTAACTGTGCTTTTCGAAGCCTTTGTTTTTTACCGCAAAGGGCGCAAAGGCGGCGCAAAGAAAAGAAGGGTTGCTGATCTCCTTACATTCTTTCCTGCTGACGACCATTGCGCGTGACACACAGTCTTCTCTTAAAAACCTTTGCTTCCTTTGCGCATCCTTCGCCCTTTGCGGTTAAAAAAGCCTTTTTTCGAAAAAAACACTCCCTCCGCGAACCGTTCAGGAAGATTTTTGTTACAGTCAAATATGTAATACAAATACTTATGGATTCCAATCAAGACTTTCCTGAAAAATTCGTCCCACGGGGCGCCGTTGCTTTCTTCGCGCTGCTGGTTGCTTTGGGACTTATCATTTGGTTTACCATATATTTCATAATGCTTTACCGCAGCTAAAACATTTTACTATGCTGGACAAATTTGAAAGAACAGTAATAGGAGTGGCGCTGCTGGTGTCGGCGCTGTTCGTATTCAGCCTTCTTTATGCCATGGGCGCAAAAAAAGGGAATGTTACCGAATGCCTTCCTTACGATAAATCATACGAAGATGCACGGGTGAACCAGGTAGATAAGAATACTTACCAGGTTTTTTATGTTGCCAGCATGTGGCACTTTGAACCTTCCGTGGTGTACATTCCTGTAGGCAGCGAGGTCGATTTTTTTGTCACATCAAAAGACGTGGTGCATGGCTTTGACATGTCCGATAAAAATGTAAACCTCATGGGCGTGCAGGGCGCGGTTGCAAAAACAACGGTGAAGTTTGACAAACCCGGTGTATATAAAGTAACCTGTCACGAGTTCTGCGGCACCGGCCACCAGAACATGCAGGCTGAAGTAATCGTTAACTATCCTACAAAATAATCCGAACATGCATATAAGTAAACCAATAAGAAACATCATTCTCATAGAGCTTTTTGTTCCTGTATTGTTACTGACCATCGGCATCTATCACGGCCTCATGCAGGTTATATACAGGGCCGGTGTTATTCACCAATCCTCATTTGCAAAGCTTGACTACTACCAGGGCCTCACGTTGCACGGTGTGATCAATGCGATCGTGCTGACCACTTTTTTTGCAGTCGCTTTTGGCCATGCCACCATTGCCTTCCACTTAAAAAAGGAACCGAATTATAAAGCATCCATGCTTTCACTGTGTTTAATGGTAGGCGGTACACTGATGGCTGCATGGGCCATGCTTGCCGGCAAAGCTTCGGTGCTGTATACATTTTACGCACCGCTAAAAGCGCATCCGTTGTTTTACCTGGGAACAGCACTGCTGATCGTAGGTTCATGGGTCGCATTTTTTGATTGGATAACTATTTATTCAAAATGGAAAAAAGATAACAGCGAAGTAAATACACCGCTGGCAGTATTGGGAACGCTTATCAACTTCACCATTTGGTTCGTGTGCACGCTTGCTGTTGCGTACGAAGTGCTCGTGCTGCTGATTCCATGGTCGATGGGTTGGACGCCTACGGTAAACGTATCGCTCACAAGAACATTGTTTTGGTTCTTTGGACATGCATTGGTTTACTTTTGGTTACTGCCCGCTTATATTATGTTCTATACTATTTTGCCAAAATTAGCCGGGGGCAAATTATACTCTGAATTGGCGGGTCGCATTGCATTTTTTGTCTTCTTGTTATTGTCCATTCCTATAGGCGTGCACCACCAGTTTGGCGATCCTGCTATTGGTCGGGGCATCAAACTTACACAAGGCATTCTCACATTTGGCGTAGCCGTCCCAAGCTTTATTACTGCCTTTACCATCGCCGCATCACTGGAATATGCAGGAAGAAAAAGAGGCGCAAAGGGGCTGTGGAACTGGGTTTGGAAACTTCCTTTCTTTGATAAGAATGTGTATTTGTTTGGTTATCTCATCAATGGTTTAATACTGTTTATTTTCGGAGGATTGACAGGATTGGTGAATGCATCTTATTCGCTTAACAATGTTGTTCATAACACCGCATGGATCCCCGGACATTTTCATTTAACCGTTGCCGGACCTGTGTTTCTTGCAATTTTAGGTATGTCTATTTTCATGTCGTCCCAACTTACTGGCAAGAAAATTTTCCTGCCAAAGATCAATACCATTGTTCCTTATTTGTGGACCGTGGGCGTATTGATTTTCTCCACAGGACTCATGTGGGGCGGACTATTGGGTGAACCACGCAGAACAAATCTTGGCCTTACTTATCTCAATCCGGAAAGTGAATTATACAATCCATACTGGGTCATCACAACAATGCTCGGTCTCGCCGGCGGCGGTATTATGTTTACCGCAGGGCTGTTGTATTTCATCGTTTTCTTCGGCACATTTTTGAGCAAACGAACAGCAGAGCCGGTTATTGATTTTCCCATCAGCGAAGTGTATCATACAGAAAAGCGCATACCCATCTTCGATACTTTCCGTCCGTGGCTCGTTGCTATGGCGGTAATATTGTTTATGGCTTATTTGCCGGCCATTATGGATACACTGAACAACAATCGCAAGAATGCGCCGCCTTATTTACCAACGGATCCGACGCCAATAATGTCAACGAGTGAAAAGAAATGAACAAACTTTACCGGTACATACTAAGCTCGTGGAAAGCCTTTGTGGTGCTGATTTTGGTGCTGCCACTACTAGCTTATACCGTGGTAAACTGGTTGGAAAATAAATATAGCACTCTGCCATATAAGGGGTATAACGAGGAGTGGGTGAGTAAAGAAAATGCTGTAGCCTTAATGCCTTTTTCGTTTATTGATCAGCAGCATAAAGTTTATAATTCTGCTGCAATAAAAGGAAAGATTACTGTGGCGAATTTCTTTTTTTCATCCTGCCCAACCATATGTCCCGATATGTTCAGGCACATGAAAAAAGTGAGTAAAGCATACGCAAATGCCGGTGATGTAAAGTTTGTTTCTTTTACGGTAGATCCCGAGCATGATTCGCCGGAAAGGCTGGACGCGTATGGCAAATTAAACGACATCGATCCTGCACAATGGAAGTTGTTAACGGGTGATAAGAAAGAGCTGTACCGCCTTGCACGCAAGGGTTTCTATATTACGGCAACAGAAGGGGATGGGGGACCGGAAGATTTTATTCATAGCGACAGATTGGTGCTGATCGATAAGGAGCAATTCATTCGTGGTTACTATGATGGAACGTCTGACAGAGACATTCAATTACTGATTAACGATATTAAAAAGCTGCAAAATGATTAAAGCTTCAAGGCATTTTTCAGGCAAATATTTTGCATTACTAACGGCGATGTCTATGTGCTTTTTTATTTGTGCGAAACAAAATGCTTTCGCGCAAAATGTAAGTGCAGATGAAGGCAAAAAACTCTTCCAGGGGCGCTGCACATCCTGTCACAATGTGAACAAAACATTAACAGGTCCTGCGCTTGCAAAAGTATATGAGCGCCACACCATGCCGTGGATCATCAGCTTCGTAAAGGGCTCTCAATCAATGGTAAAAAGCGGTGACAAGGAAGCGCTGGATGTGTTTAACAAACATAACCAGATCGTTATGCCCGACCACCCGGATTTAAGTAACAGCCAGATAGAAAGCATTGTGGCATACATAAAAACAGAAGAAAAAAATCCTGTAGCCGATGCAGCTCCTTTTGCCCGCCCGGGTAAAAAAGTGCCCAATAGAATGCCCTTATCTATTTATAATTATCCGTTTATGATCGGCTATGTTGCTTTGATCATTTTGATGGTCGGAGTGTTAATTTCTTTGGTAAATATTAAAAGTTACGAAAGTCATGTGCATCCTGAATAAGATTTATTAACTTAGTACAACCTATTGTTAAACCGGCCTGTTTAACCAAATTATCACATTTTAGGTTCTAGATTTACACACAACATTTACAACAACGATTCGCCGGCTATAGTCTCCTGTTTTATTTACCCGTACTTCCTGGAAACACTAATCTCTTAATGTGAAAAATAAACACTATGACTATACAAATCAATGACAACCGCAGGCTGCACGACCTGCAACTCGAGTTCAGCAAGACGTTTCCATTTTTGAAAATTGAGTTTTTTAAGAAAAAACACAGTGACAGGCAGCTCTCAAAAACACATTTGGTGGAAACTGGTACCCAGTGTGTTTCGGATGTACGAAAAACACATGAGGAGGGCGTGCTGGAAATTACATCGAGCATGACTGTTGAACAATTTGAATCTTCATTTGTAAAAGACTTTAGTCTTCCTGTTCAGGTTTTCCGCAAGGCAGGCAGGCTGTGGAGAGAGACCACGCTGACAAATAAGTGGACGCTTCATGAACAGAACGAGCATGGAAAGCAAATAAACAGGACGAAAGATGAGCGCCCTGAACTTTTTTGGTAGTCATATTGTAGTGTAAATACTAATTAGGCATTAAACCTTTCCAACTTATACGGCATACCTCTCAGGCGGGGTATGCTTTTTTATGTGAACTCGTGATTCCGATTTTGAAGGGTGGGTATTGTATTGTTTTGGGATTTACAAAATACCCGCTGGAAAATAATGTCGTAACTAAACAATAACATTTAAACGAAATGTTGTTTTTTTGCGCCGTCATTAAGTAATCAGGTTCTTTACTGCTGATTTTTATCGTTTACTGTGGGTAGAATTCGAATACAACTATTTTGATGTAATTCAAAAAATTGTATTTTGTATAAGCTTCAAGTTTCCTAGCACAAAAACCAACTTTTCGCCTTATCCAATTCCTGTGTGTCCCTATTTACTATAAAATTTTTGGTATGAGGAAACTATACTTACTTCTCTGCTTATCCTTTATTACGTTACATTCCTCATCGCTGCTGGCTGCTAACATTACGTGGACAGGAAGTAGTGGTGGAAACTGGGGCGATGCCTCCAACTGGACACCTGCAACCGTTCCCGGAGCAGCGGACAATGTTACGTTTAATACAAGTGTAACAGTTAACATGAATGGCGTCACCGTTAATATTGCGTCGCTTAATGTGACCAACAATAGCACAGTTTTGCTCAGCTCAAACGGGCTCACAGACTTTAATGTTTCTGCAGCTTCGAACGCATTGCTGATTGGCAGTGGTTCTACATTGCAAACGCACACAGTTGGCGACGTTAATCTTCACCTGATTCTTTTGTCAGGGGCTTCAGGTACTATCAATGGAACATTGCAAATGGACGGAGATACGAACCCCTCAGTTTATGGATCAAGTATAACAGTTAATTCTGGAGCATCGCTTGCAGTAAACGGTACAATAACATTAAATCCTCATGGTGGTGTGGTTGAGTCAACAACTTCCAATCTCACATTTAATGCCGGTTCCAACTATATCCATAATGAAGATGGTGGAGTGATCCCTTTGGCTATATGGAACGCAACTTCTACCATTCAACTGACAGGAACTGTTGAAAATACTCCCACTTTTACGGCAAGTGCCATTTCCTATGGAAATGTTCTTGTAAATCTTGCCAATCTTGCATCTGATCAACCTGTGTTTGCGTTAAATCTTTTTGGCAGCACTACCATTCAGGGCTATTTCAAAATAATTAACACGAACGGTTCTCAGGTGTCAATCATTTCCAACGCCTCTGTATCTCCCAATACAATTACGGTCAATAACAATTTCGAAATATCCGGCAATTCCGTTGTACAATTGGCGTATGCCGATGGTACTCCCGTGACAGAAGCTGACAATAACACTTTGCAGGTGAATGGAAACTTTGTTCAGTCTAGCGGAACCTTTTCCTTACAAGGAGAAAATTTCGTGACCGGCATAAACAAGCTCGCACTTAAAGGAAATTTTAGTCAGACAGGTGGAACATTTGGTGCAACAAGTACAGCGACAAGTTCAAACAGTAATTTGTTTGTGCTTGAGTTTAATGGCACCAGCGCTCAAACGTTGTCAACCAGTACCGGCACTATTGATAATGCCGCCAACATGGTGACGTTGCGCATGAACAACACCTCCGGCGGCGTGAGCTTATCAAATGCATTAACCGTAGGAACACTTGATTTGACATCTGGCGTACTTACGACAAACGTTGCGAATACGCTCACCGTTAATAACACAAGTAATACCCTGGGTGTGACCAATGCATCATCCGCGAGCTACATTAGCGGTCCGGTTTTCAGAAAAACAAATGCAGCTTCTTCATATTCGTTCCCAACAGGAAAGGGCGGGACATATCATGCGATTGTCGTTGTTCCAAACTCAACTACAGCGTCGACATTCAGCGCAAATTATTTCAACACGGCGAATGGATCTCCTTTTGCCAATCCGCTTACAAGTATTTCAAACACTGAATACTGGCAAGTAAATAGAGTTCCCGGAGGAAGTGATGCTGCCGTACAGATCAGCCTGGCCGGCACGCCGGTTGCGGGTGCGGTATCGAGTAGCCAGGTGGTTGTAGCAAGTTTTAACGGAAGCCAGTGGGTTAGTGCGCTTGGATCAAATGGTACTGCCATTTCTCCTGGTAATGCGGTTAACGGAACGGCGACATCGGATGTGCAAAGCAATTTCAATATGTTCACGTTCGGTGTTATCGGAGGCAATCCGTTGCCAATATTACTGCTTGATTTCACCGCAACGAAATCTGGTTCTTCAGCTAACCTGAACTGGAAAGTTGATCCGGTTGACATTCCTCAAACTGTTGAAATATTGAAATCAAACAATGGTCGTGATTTCACCAAAGTGGGTGCTGTACCGGGCATTGAAGGTGTTGCGACTTATAACTATACCGATGCTTTAAGTGATGGCAATAATTACTATCGCCTGCGCTTGATCGACAAAGATGGCTCTGTCATGTACAGCAAAGTAGCAGCAATTCTTAGCCAGCCAAATGGTTTTGCGATCACAAGCTTTGCTCCAACATTGGTAACAAGAAGCGCGAAACTGAGTGTTAGCACAGGTTCTGGCGGTACCATGGATCTTTATATTACCGATATGTCGGGCAAAGTATGGCGCAAATTCGGTATACTGGTTTCAACCGGCAACAATGAGCAACAACTTGATCTGTCAGATTTAAGTGCCGGTGTTTACCAGATCTTTGGTTATATGAATGGTGAGAGAACGGGATTGATAAGGTTTGTGAAACAGTAGGGTTATGAGTTTTGAGTTTTGAGTTATGAGTTTTGGGCGTTCAATTGAGAACTCATCACTCAATAATCAAGATATAAAAAATGGAGTTCGGGAAACTGGACTCCATTTTTGTTTTTGGAAGTTCTTGCGTAATTAATTCCCCATAACTCAAAACGAAAAAGGAGTTCGACTCTCATCAAACTCCTTTTTCGTTTTATTTATTTCTGTGTTCTGAGTAACAAGTTTGGTGTTGCCCTCAACTCAAAACTCATAACTTATAACTTATAACTTTTCTTAATTCAAAAGCGGATTCACTTCAATCTCCTTCAGGTCGATATCAGAATAATCCCTGATCTCGTTGTACAATGTGTCTCTCTCCACCGGTTGGCGCTTTACTTGTTTGATCAGGGCCACCATTTCTGCGGTGCTCATTACAGGTGTTTGTTCTTCGCTTCCTGCCATTGAGTAGATCTTTGTAGAATCGTCGATGGTGCCGTCGATATCGTTCACACCGAATGCAAGGCTCAATTGGGCATTTTTGCGGCCCAACATTGGCCAGTAAGCTTTCAGGTGAGGGAAGTTGTCCATGTATAATCTTGCAATCGCGTAAAGCCTCATGTCTTCTGTTACGGAGCTTTCCGGTACATTGCTCATGTCGTTTTGTTTGTTGCGGAACTTCAGCGGAATAAATGTGTTGAAGCCTCCTGTTTTATCCTGCAGGCTGCGCAATCTTTCCATGTGGTCAATGCGGTGATGGAACTTTTCAATGTGACCATACAACATAGTCGCATTTGAATGCATGCCCAGTTTATGTGCTGCTTCGTGAATGGCTAGCCAGCCGGTTGCATCAACTTTGTCTTCGCAAATCTGTGTGCGGATCTCAGGGGCAAATATTTCTGCACCGCCGCCAGGCAATGATTGCAGGCCCGCCTCGTGCAGGAATTTCATTCCTTCTTCGATTGTCATTTTCGCCTTGCGGAACATGTAATCAAGTTCAACTGCCGTAAAACCTTTCACATGCAGGTCAGGACGATGTGCCTTTATTTTTTGCAGAAGATCTGCGAAGAAATTTAAATTCAATTTCGGGTGAACACCGCCAACGATATGCACTTCGGTAACCGGTTTGCCATCGTATTTTTTTACGATGTTCAGCATGTCGTCGGTAGTTAGTTCCCAGCCTTCTTCACGATGTGCATACAGACGTGAGTACGAGCAGAACTTGCATGAAAACACGCAAACGTTCGTCGGCTCAATATGAAAATTACGGTTGAAGTATGTTTTGTTGCCATGAAGTCTTTCGCGAACATGATTCGCAAGAGCGCCTACGAACGGCAGGCTTCCTTTTTCAAAAAGTAAAACGCCTTCTTCCTCGGTTATTCTTTCTTTATGGATAATTTTCTCGCCAATGCTTCGAAGTGCTTTCTCTTTTTCTGCCTCTATAATCTTTTCTATAGAAATTGTTGAGTCTGTAATAATCATCTTGTAAAGCTTTTTCTGGGGCGAAATTACGGGATTTGAATGAAAGTGGCAGGTAACAAACATCAGGTTACGGGTTGCCGGTAGCCGGCGGCCTGTAGCCAGTGTGGAGTCGCTGATGAATTGTTGAAAATCTAATTGCGTGAGACTTCTGTTATCACTCAGGCCTAAGTTCCACTAAGGGTCGCTAAAATTTCAGGTACTCCTAAGTGCGGCTAAGTGTCCTTAGTGGCTAAGTGGTAAATCCTGGTCGCTGTAGTTATCCACAACTCACGCCAAACAAGACAAGCGCCGTCAGTCACATCTTTTTTCACATTTCCCATTATTTACTATCTTGATCCCTTTATTTTATTAATCTGTATACATGAGTATAAAGTTCCGCCTCACAATAATGAGTTTCCTGCAATTTTTTGTTTGGGGTTCATGGCTGATCACCATCGGCAATTACTGGTTCAGCACAAAGGGATGGGATGGAGGAAAGTTCGGCGTTATTTTTTCAACAATGGGAATAGCTTCTTTATTCATGCCTGCACTGATGGGAATGGTAGCGGACCGTTGGGTGAATGCCGAGAAGTTGTATGGATTTCTGCATGTTTTAAGTGGCATTTCCCTATGCCTGATCCCTCAGATCAATGACCCTTCGCAGTTTTTCTGGGGAATCTTACTGGCCATGATTTTTTATATGCCTACCATAGCGCTCGCCAATTCTATTGCTTATACGGGTTTAAAAAACAGTCATTTTGATGTGGTGCTGGATTTCCCGCCCATAAGGGTTTTTGGTACTGTAGGCTTCATCGCTGCGATGTGGACCACCAATCTTAGCGGAAATAAAGCTTCAGCCAATCAATTTTATATTGCTGCAGTAGCGTCGTTTTTACTGGGGCTGTATTCATTTACTTTGCCACCATGTCCGCCATTGGGCAAGCAAGCGGATAAAAAGAACTGGAGACAAATATTGGGCTTCGATGCTTTGTCTTTATTCAAGGACAAAAAAATGGCGCTCTTCTTTATTTTTTCCATGTTCTTAGGAGCAGCGTTACAACTGACGAATGCTTATGGAGACGTTTTCCTTGGTGAGTTTAGCAAGGTTCCGGAATATGCCAATTCATTTGTGGTGAAACGGTCCACCATCATCATGTCTATCTCTCAATTTTCCGAAACAGCTTTCATTCTTGCAATTCCTTTTTTCCTGAGGCGCTTTGGCATCAAGAACGTTATGCTTATAAGTATGCTTGCATGGGTTTTCAGATTCGGATTGTTTGCATATGGCGACCCTTCTCCTGTGGGAGTAAGTCTTATTATTTTGTCGTGCATCGTTTATGGAATGGCATTCGATTTCTTCAATGTTTCAGGTTCGTTGTTTGTAGAAACTTCTACCACACCTGATATCAGATCGAGTGCACAGGGAATGTTCATGATGATGACGAACGGAGTAGGTGCGGTTGCCGGAAGTACCATTAGCGGATTTGTAATCCAGGAATATTACACTTCAACAGACGGAATAAAAAACTGGCACGGCATCTGGATGGCCTTCTCTATCTACGCTCTTATCGTTGCGATTTTATTCGGGGTATTTTTCAAACATAAACATGTGAGGGGTGAAGTGGCATTGGTGAGACATTAGAGGAATTAGGAATTAGGAATTAATAGAGCGTCATTCGTTATCGAAGGCGCTCTATTTTTTTAACATGGTGAACGTTGATTATTATTTGAGTGCAGCGTTATTAATTCTTAATTGTTAATTATTAATTTTTCCCTTCTCGCAAACTGAATTCCCTTTTGTATAACTGCCAATCAAATCAATTGAAGTATATTATCCTTCCCACGCCGAGTAATATCGTCTATGTTGTCATGACAGAAAAAGAATTGATGGATTTGCATTTAATGCTACAAAATGCAGATACTGAAATAAAGTCACAAGAAATGTTGGCGCTCTTTGTTGATAAGCGTTAAAAGAAATGCTTTTGTTAAAATCGATCGGCTACACTTGATTTATCCACTTTTTCAAAAGCATGGTATAAGTATTGATGATAGGGAAAGGATCAAATTAAAACTCTCTTTCAAAATAACTAAGTCCAGGTAAGTGTCAGACTTGCTTTATTAAATGAATGTCTGATAACGCCTGGCACCAATTCAATTAATAATTAATAATTAAAAATTAATAGCGCATCTGCAAAAAAATAGTTGCCATTCATGAATGTCAACTAGCATTAAAAACCAGCATAGAATGAATGCTGCGATATTAATTACTAATTATTAATTATTAATTCAAAATAAAAAAAGCCGTTCCTTCGAACAGCTTCTTTTAATGAGTTAGGTAATATAGTAAAGTTAAATAATTCTTGACTGCTAGGATCGGATATATTACCTGGTTTTCAACAAGGATGTGTGGATGTTCATTTCATAGAAAAGGTTCTGACTTTTGGTTTTTTCATGGACCTGGACTCGGTTTTTTGGACTAATGGACTTTTGGTTTTTTCTACTTGGATATTGTAATTTGACAATGCAAATATGTTGAAACTTTCGATGCAGTGATCAAATTTTGTATTACGTCTTTGTTAACTAAGGAGAAGGTTTGAAGACAGTCTAACTGCTTTGTATAAGTTAAATTAAACATCTATTTGATACGATCCAAGTTTGTGAAGGCGAAATGTTGGGAGGTAAGGGTTAACTCTTAGGGTGACTGAATAACTGAATAACTGAATCTTGCATTCCATCTTGCTTTACGAATTTGAAACACTGAGTTATTCAGTTAATCAGTTATTATCAACTTCGCCACATCCCACGCAAAGCGCATAATCATTCCCGTTACTACAATTAAAAAAACGATGCGTATAAAACGGTTGCCTTTCAGCAATGCCAGTCTCGCGCCTATGAACGATCCGCAAACATTGAATACGGCCATTGGAATTGCGTAATGATATAAGATATGGCCGGTGCTGCCGAAATAAATGATCGATGCAGTATTAGTGGCAAGGTTGGTGATCTTTGCATATGCGCTCGCATGCAGAAAGTCTTGCCCCAGTACACTTACAAACAGCAGTATAAGAAAACTGCCCGTTCCCGGTCCGATGAAGCCATCATAAAAACCGAGCAACAAGCCAAATGATATTCCGTACGCAAGTGCATTTTTTGTTTCAGTAAGTTCATGCTCACGTTGTCCAAATTTTTTGTTGCTGTAAGTATAAATCGCAACGCCGATCAACAGGATTAATATCACCGGTTTGAAAACGGCATTACTGAGTTTGCTGGCCATTGAAGAGCCTAGCAATGAAGCAAAGAATGCACATATGGAAACGCCGGCAAGTAAGCGCTTGTCAAGCTTTACTCTGCTTGCATATTGCCATGCAGCGATGCTCGTGCCCGAAAAAGATGGAATTTTTATAGTGCCTAATAATGTAGCAACAGGGTACTGCGGTAAAATAATGAGCGTTGCAGGTGTTTGTACAAGCCCGCCTCCGCCTACAATGGCATCAATAAACCCGGCTGCAAAAGCCGCGCAACAGAGGAGGATTAATTCGTGAGAAAGCATTGAGGGCAAATTAATAATTAATAATTAAGATTAAGAATTGTTTGTGCGTTGCTGGCGTAAATGAAAGCAAGCATTCACTATGTCAAAATATAATAGGGCCGCATTCTTAAATGAATGCGGCCCTAATTCTTAATTTTTAATTATTAATTTTTACTTGGTCGATTGGATCTTACCAGTCGTTGTTTTACCTCCCATTGTTAATTTATAGATCAACATTGCATCTCTGGAAGAAGGAAGTACATAGTTGACGTCCATTGGAACACCGGCATCAACTTTACCTTCATAAATAATGGCCAATCTTTGTCCTAAGATATTGTATATCTCAAGGACCGCCTTGCCGGAAGTTGCAGAAGAAATTCTAAAGTTCACCTTTCCCTGGAATGGGTTAGGATAAGCTTTGATTTGTAATCCGCTAATATCAGGTTTTACAGTGTTTTTGTTCACACTGTTCGGCGCAATGTTCGGTTGTACTGATGGATCTGTAGATACCTTCACTGCAGTAGATGTTACAACAAGTGGAGAAGGTGCTTGAACGAAGGTTATGTGTTGAACACAAGTTCCAACGTTACCGCTTGCATCAATTGCTGTCCATGTACGATCAATGTTTGTGCTACCCGCGCATTGTGAGCCCGCAGCAGGAGCATCAGTATAGAAGATGTTGAGATCTGTACCGCTGGAGCAATTGTCGGTAGCTGTTGCAGTTCCGGTGGTAGATGGAGCTGTTGATTGACCACATGACAATTGCATATCAGGAGGACAGGCAACAAGTGGACCAGTACGGTCTGTAACAGTTATGTGTTGCACACATGTTGCTGTATTACCACAACCATCTGTAGCGGTCCATGTACGTGTAATCACTTTGTAGCAATTCTGTGAAGTTGTTACGTCGTTATGTGAAAGTGTTGGTGTACCACAGTTATCTGTAGCTGTTGGAATACCGGTGTGTGAGGTATCTGTAGGTGCACCGCATTCCACTTTAACATCTCCAACGCAAGCTATAGTTGGCGGAGTATTGTCTTGTACAGTAATTGTTTGAGTACAGGTTGCACTGTTGCCGCATGCATCTGTTGCTTTGTATGTGCGGGTAATGACCTTAGGACAAGTTCCTGAAGAAGAGTCTTTCACCCATGTACGAACAACATAACTACAATTGTCTGATGCTGTAACCTTAGTTGTATCCGGAGCTGGAACATCTCCAAAGCACTGTACTATTACAGGAGCAGGACAAGAAATTGTTGGAGGAATTGTATCTATGAATCTGATGTGCTGTACACAAGTGCTGAAGTTGCCGCATGCATCCTGAGCTCTCCATGTACGGTCAATACCTGGAACGCCGTTGCAGGAAGCTGTTGTAGCTGCATCTGTGTAAGTAATTGTTACTGTGCCTCCGCAATTATCAAGTGCGGTTGCTTTTCCCGTATGTGCTGTATCGCTTAAGCCACCACATGTTAACTGCTTGTCGCCCGGACAAGTGATAACAGGCGCAATGGTATCAATAAATGTGATGTGTTGCACGCAAGTGCTGACGTTGCCACAAGCATCTACTGCTTTCCATGTTCTGTTAATGCCAGGAATGCCGCTGCATCCCGCAGTTGTTGCTGCATCGGTGTAAGTTATTGTTACGCTGCTACAACCATCTGTGGCTGTTGCCCTTCCTGTTTTGGATGTATCTGAAGCCGCGCTGCATAGCAGTTGCTTATCACCCGGACAAGTGATAACAGGAGCAATGGTATCTACCACTGTAACATCCTTGCTACAGCTGTTTTGACAACCGCTGGCGTTGGTAACTACTAACGACAATGTAAACTTCTGGTTGCAATTGCTGCCGGCAGTAACGTTTACAGAACTACTGGTGTCGCTGCCAACAATGGTTCCATTGCCCGATATGCTCCATTTATACATAGCACCTCCTGTTGCCGAGTATGTATTTCCAGTTGATCCCGGACAAAGAGCTCCGCCGGATCCGGAAATATTACATGCAGGATTTGGGTTGATGACCAGGGTATCAGTTACTGATTTGTTACAATTATTACCGCTATTGAAATTGTAGGTAATAACATATGATCCTGGTGTGCTCGCTGAAAGGTCGACCACTTTTGTGGTAGTGTTGAAACTAAGACCTGTTGAAGGTGATACAGAGAACGTACCGGTTGTGATACTTCCGCCGGCTAGTTTGACAGTGTCATAACCAACTGTACAGAACGGTCCTGCATGAATAATGCTGGCCGCACCAAATGAGAAGGACACCGGTATGGGATCAATAAAATCTTTCAGCGCAGCTGTTGGACTCGCGGATGCTTTTGTTTTCACCCAAAGTGTTTTAACACTCAAACCAGCGCAAGCATTACCTGTCGATTTTAGCAGTTGTGTGACATTGATAGCGCCTTCAGCAAATGCGGACGCGGGATATTGGGGTAAACCAAATCCCAGGAAAGGCACGTCTACCGCCGTTGAATTAGTCATGGCAAACGCCGTATTTGCAGGTGGTGTAAACTGGTGAAATGAATATGCTCCACCTCCGTCCGATTGCCATTGGTAGAAGAAAACAGTATCAGCACCGCCACCGTTGGTGTATTCTATGGAAATTACGAGGTCACCCACGGTTCTTCCGCCTGCCGGGCCTCCACCCACGAAACCTCCACTACTTGTTCCGACCCTGGTCAGTGAATTCTGCAGGAATTCGAAATCAATATAGGCTGTACCATTTGTAGAAAGACGGTCACCGCCAACGATTACCCACTGGTCATTGTTGGCGGGGTTTTGTGTAACGTGATACATGGCATTGTTGATATCATTTTTATTCGGTGCAGAGCTCAGAAACCAATGCAGCGAACCGATAGAGTCATTAAACTTACTTCCGGTTGTAAAAATGTTATCGTTGCCACTACTATATAAATCACGTTTGAGTCCCGTTGTATTCGGATTAACCGGAACACCGGCGGCAGAGAGAACAAACCCTCCGGCGCCATTTGGTCCCGGCACCCAGTCACCCTCACCAACAGTAGGTGTATTCGATTTTAAATCACCCTCAATACGAAAGCCTCCGGTAGGTGGATTTACAGGTGCCAATTGTGCGAGCGCCTGGGAGGAATAGAGCAATAAGCCGGCAACGAATAATGTTGCGATATTTTTAAACAAGAAACTTACTCTATAACATCGGTCGACTAAAAGAGCGTCAATTTTTTTCTTATAAAAAGTAAACATAAATCACAATTTTATGCAAGCAATAAATGATCAGCATTTACGAGGGAAAAATCGCATGCAATGCTGAAATGGGTTTTGAGAATAAGGTCGGTAGAGGGGCATAATAGAAGACAATCATTAGTGCTCGGAGAGGAGAAATGCGGAGTCAGTTTTCTCCTTTGAAAGAGGGTTAAAAACGCTGCGTGAAATAAAAAAAAGATTGTTTTTTAAAACCGGGCAATAATGAACTGAGAGGTATTATGCCCGCCATCGTAAACGAAGGCGATGTACTAAGACATAAATAGCAGTATGATAAGATTCATGCGGACATGAGTCTAAATGCAGTGTGAAGATGTTTAATGCAGGCGTTGCCTTGAAAGAAATTTGTAACGATGATAAGTCTTTATCATTCGCTGCGCAGGTTCTACGGTTCATAGTATTATTCTTGAATTCCAATGAACAAAAAAAACAGTCACCAGAATACATATCATCGTTTTGACACGACGACTCTCATTATCGAAACAGCATTTACGAATTGCATGAAAAGGAATCAGGGGCTCACGATTGGCTGCAAAGAATATTGAATACTCAGATATTGAATAGTAAATATGCGCCGGGGGCGGAGCGATGATGACTGAGGAAAGCGGAGTGGTGGAAAGGGTTGGGGGCCGGAGTTATTACGAGAGAAAATTAAAAACATTTTTATTCAAATGCAATTTTTTTAAGTGAAAATTGAAAATTGAAAGTTGAAAATGAGCGGATTTAGTTGAAAATTGAAAATGATGATCTGGTGTGCATGCTTTATACAGGATTGAAAAACGAGCCCCTTCATTTTCAACTTTCAATTTTCAACTTTCAATTGATTAAGGTTTCAATTGACTGCTTACTCTCTTCAATTCAATCTCCGATGATTTGGCAGAGAAACTTAAATTAATGAGCGTGTAGCCTGCCATTTCAAAGCTTTGCTGCGCAGTTTTTACATCAATGATAGTTGCCTGGTGCAATTGGAATTTTTGCAGGATGAGATCAACGAGTTGTTTTGATAAATCGTAATTTTTTCTTTGTGTTTCCAGTTGCTTTAATGCGGTTGCATAAGCCTGGTAGGTTTTGATGATACTGGCAGAATAATCTCTCGTTATAATATCTTTACTCAATTCTGCAGAGTTCACATTTACTTCTGCTATTTTTTGTTGCCGCTTGTAAATAGAACCGTTGTAAATAGGAACACCCACACCAACGCCGATGGTTGGGCCATAGCTGTTGTTTAAACGGGTATCACCGGCAGCACTGCTATTGTACACAAAACTGTAACCGCCATTCAAACGAAGAGAAGGGTAGCGCTGGGCTGCTGTTTCTTTCACAATAAACTGATTGATGCGAACCTGGTCCTCCGCTGCACGCAGATCAGGGTTATTGGGAAGATTATCCAATATGGGGCCCAACACAAGAGAATGATCTACCAAAATTGTATCTGAAATAGTAATAACAGAATCTGCTTTTAATGTAAGCAAACGCAACAACTCTGTTTTTGATTGGTCGATTGCCAACTGCTGCGACTGGTGCGATTGTACGAGTGTGTTATAATCTACCTGCGCCTGGAAAAGATCGGCGTTGTTTGCCATCCCGACTGCTTGTTGTGTTTTAACAATGTCGAGTTTTTGTTGCGATACGACGAGTGATTGGTCTATTGTTTTTATATAGTTCTGCTGGCGGATAACATCGTAATACGCAGTCATTACAGAAGCGATAATGTTTTGTACCTCAGAGTTCAATTGCTCCTTGCTTTGTGCCAGTAATTCAGTTAGTCTTTTCTTCGTCGTTACCACACGCATGCCGTTAAACAGCAGGTAACTTGCAGACACATTTCCACTGAGGTTGTTGGTGGCAACGCCACGTTTTTCCACATCACGCTTTGGGTCCGCATACTTTTGGTTGATGTTGGAAAGTTGCTCCGCATCTGTTGCCGTGCCTGAAATAACGGGCAATCCCCCCGCAATACCAATGTAGTTGTTGATGTCGTTAACGGTTACATTGTTTTTTGCGAGCTGTATATCCAGGCTGTTTTTTAAGGCAATGTTTACTGCATCATCCAGTGTAAGGCTTTGCGAAAATGAATAACCCGATAAGAAAAGAAAACACACAACAGCCGCTCCTTTTTTAAGAAAAGAAGGAGTGCTGATTATTATGAAAATACGCTGAATCAAATTCCCGTCGTACAAGTGTGCGACGCAACCGATGACTAATAGAATTACTGCTGCTGACACCATAATTTAAAACAAAATATTTAAAGAGAGTTTGTGACAAACACGTTTTGCCACACCCATCATTTTCAATTTTTAATTTTCCATTTTCAATTATTCATTGATCGTGGTTACATGCGCCTTGTGTTTTCCCGACAAGAACGTGTATACCGCCGGAATTACCAGCAACGTTAATATCAGCGAGAACAGGATGCCACCTACTACCACAATACCCAAAGGAATACGGCTTGTAGAGGCTGCTCCAAGGCTCATCGCAATGGGCAACGCACCGAGAGATGTGGCAAGGCTCGTCATCAAGATCGGTCTTAACCTTTGTTGCGCCGCTTCAATTACCGCTTCGAATTTTGGCAATCCAAGCGCTCGTTTCTGGTTCGCAAACTCAACGATCAGGATACCGTTTTTGGTAACAAGACCAACGAGCATGATCATACCGATTTCCGAGAAGATGTTGAGTGTTTGATGGAAAAACCACAAGCTCAGCAACGCGCCGGCAAACGCCAGCGGTACGGTAAGTATGATGCCAATCGGATCGATAAAACTTTCGAACTGTGCAGCCAATACAAGATAGATCAGGATAATCGCGAGGCCAAGCGCAAACAGAATGTTGGAGGAGCTCTCAGCATAGTCACGTGAAGATCCGCTCAATGCCGTTTGGAAGCTTGGGTCGAGTACTTTTGCTGCAATTGAATCCATCGCTTTGATACCATCGCCAATCGTTCTGCCTTCTGATAGTGAAGCAGAAATTGTGGCCGCTTTGTACCTGTTGAAGTGGAACAGGGTAGAAGGATTTGTACTTTCTTCCATATGCACCACGGCATCTAAAGGTATGTTTTGACCGCTTGCATTTTTTACATACAAGTTGGAAATGTCGACCGGCTCGTTCCTGTCTTTTCTATCAACCTGCGCGATTACCTGGTACTGGTAACCATTCATGATAAAGTATGCCATACGGCCACCACTAAACGCAGATTGCATCGCCTGGATAACGTCTTGCGTTGAAAGCCCGAGGTCCTTCACCTTCATACGGTCCACGGTGATCTGCAATTCAGGTTTGTTGAATTTCAGGTTCACGTCGACGTTGGAGAAAGTCTTATCTTTCCTTGCTTCATCAAGGAATTTCGGAATGGCGTCTTTCAGTTTATTCAAATCCTGGTTCTGCAATACGAACTGCACCGGCAAACTTGTCTTTGAACCTGAACCTACGGAAATGGTTTGCTCCTCGATGGCGAAAATCCTGGCATCATTAAAACGTGATAATTTTTTCTGAAGATCATTAAAAATTTCTTTCTGGCTTCTTTTGCGATCGTGTGGATCAACGAGGCCAATGCGAGGCTGAGAAGTGTTTACGCTACCTCCTGCCGGAGTTCTTACAAAGACGAAATCTCTTTCCGGTACTGAATCGTATAGATAGTTGGATATCTTGTCAGCAAGGTTGTTCATCGCTCCGAAGCTCATGCCTTCTGCGCCGGTGGCAGTGAAGCGAATGCTGCTTCTATCTTCCGTTGGCGCAATTTCACTTTGAAGATTCATAAAGATGACGACGATGATTCCAATGCAAACGACAATTATGATCCATGCTACCCATCGTACTTTCAGGAAACCTTCCAGTATTTTTCTATAACCATTTTCCATGCCTGTAAAGAATGGTTCTGTTGCCAGGTAGAATTTGCCATGGGAACTGTTTTTACGCGTCAGGTAAACGTTCAATACAGGAGTGATAGTAAGTGACACAAACGCAGAGATCAATACGGCTGCGGCCAAAACAACACCAAACTCACGGAACAATCTTCCTACGAATCCCTGCAGGAATATCACCGGGAGGAACACTACCGCAAGTGTGATGGATGTGGAAATAACAGCAAAGAAAATTTCTTTACTGCCTTCCAGCGCCGCTTTTTTAATTGGCATGCCCTCTTCCAGTTTGCGGAAGATGTTTTCCGTAACAACGATACCATCATCCACCACAAGACCCGTTGCCAGTACAATACCCAGCATGGTTAGGATGTTGATGGAGAAGCCCGATACATACATGATGAAAAACGTGGCAATCAGCGAAATTGGAATATCGATCAAGGGCCTGATGGCGATCAACCAATTGCGAAAGAAAAAGAAAATCACTAAAACAACCAGTGCAAACGCGATGAGTAAGGTTTCTTCCACCTCGCTTAATGAGTTGCGTATGTTTTTTGTATTGTCGATCAGCACACTTACTTCAATGCCTGATTTATCTTCTTTTTTGATTTCATCAAGACGTTTGTACACTTCATCTGCAATCGCGATGTTGTTGGCACCCGGTTGAGGAATTACAGCCAGACCAACAGCATTTACACCGTTGTATTTCCAGCTTTGTTCCAATGATTCGGGCCCAAGCTCCACTCTTGCTATATCGCTTAATCTCACAATGCCTGTTGAATCCTCGCGGATAAGCAAATCACGAAACTGTTGTTCAGATGTAAGGCGACCCAGTGTGCGGATGGTCAACTCTGTATTGTTACCGTAAATCTTTCCCGGAGGGAGCTCTACGTTTTCACTGTTCAAAGCAGTTCTTATATCACTGAATGAAACATTGAAAGCACTCATTTTATCGGGGTTCAACCAAATGCGCATGGCATAACGCTTTTGACCGAATATGCCTACGGAACTCACGTCGCTCACTGTTTGCAATTGCTGTTGCAAAACGTTCTCAGCATAGTCACTCAACTCCATTAATCCTTTTTTACTGCTTTGCACTGCAAGGATCAGGATAGGATCACTGTTCGCATCGGCTTTTGCCACAACAGGCGGCGCATCGATATCGAGCGGTAAACTACGTTGTGCCTGGCTCACTTTATCACGTACGTCACTTGCCGCAGCTTCGAGGTCTACGCCAAGGTTGAACTCAACAGTGATCTGGCTGGAACCCAACGAACTCGATGAAGTGATGGTACGAATGCCCGGAATACCATTGATCTGTTTTTCTAACGGCTCCGTGATCTGGCTCTCAATGATATCAGGGTTGGCACCTGTATAGGAAGTTGTAACGGTAATAATCGGCGGATCAATTGCAGGGTAATCCCTTACCGCAAGGAAATTGAACCCAACTATGCCAAACAGGATAATCGCCAGGTTCATCACTGTGGCAAACACCGGCCGCTTTAACGATAACTCAGATATGTTCATGAAGGGAGTTGAAAGTTGAAAATTGAAAGTTGTCAGTTGTTAGTTGTTAGTGAAACGTGAACGCTACTCCCACTAATTTCTAATTCCTGATTTCTAATTCCTGATTACTGCGCTGCAACAAGCTGGTCCAGCGTCTTCACCGCACGCACATGCAAAGGTGATTTTGGTCTGGCGAACAAAACACCTGTAACAACCACAGAATCGCCCGGACTTACGCCCTTGGTTATTTCTACATTGTTAGCTTCCCTGTCGCCGGTTTCAACATTTACAAAGTTGGCATGGCCATTTTTCACCAATATCAATTGTTTGTTCTTATCATCCGGAATAATACAGTTGGTCGGCACCATGATCGCTTTTTTATCGGTAGCTGCATTGACGTATACTTTCACAAATGCGCCGGGATTTGGTTTGCCATTTTGCAATACCGTTCTTACTTTCAGACTTCTCGTTGCAGCAGTTACCTGCGGCTCGATTGCGATGATGGTTGCTTTCAAATCACTTTGCTCAGCTTCGTCAACCTTTACACGAACGGTACCGCCCATCTTGATGATGCTGTTGTAATTTTCCGGTAAGGTGAAATCAATTTTTATTTTATTCAACTGCTGAATAGTAGCAATGATGTTTGAAGGAGAAACATATGCACCCGGGCTTACCTGGCGCAAGCCAACAATACCGCTGAATGGCGCTTTGATAACAGTTTTGTCGATCAGTGCCTGGTAGTAAGCGATGTCCGCTTTGTAGCCATTCATTTGATTCAGCGCTACGTCATAATCGCTCTGGTTAATGCCGTTAACCGCAATCAGTTGTTTGTAGCGGTCAACTGTTTTTTCTGCGAGTTCCAACTGTACTTTGCTCTTTGCAATTTGTGCCTGCAGGTCGGCATCGTTAATACGGGCGATCACCGTTCCCTGGTTTACAAATTTTCCTTCGGGAACGTTGAGGTAAATCAGCCTGCCTGTAACTTCAGGTCTCAGCTCAACATATTCATTAGCAACAACAGTTCCATTTGCCTCCACAATATTGCTAATGCTTTGAGGCGCGGCAATAATAACATCCACCACGGCAGGGCCGGATGACTTTTGTCTGTCCTTGCTGGCAGCGTCCTGCTTTTTGTCCCCGCAGGCAACAACCATGAAAGTGGAAAAAGTGATGAAACAGAAGAAATGTAATTTTTTTGGTAGCAAATACATTGACTGAGATTTATAAAATATTTTGTTGAAAAAATATCTGCGTTAGGCAAAAAGTAAAAAGTGAAAATTAAAAAGTAAAAAAATGACCCCAATGAAAAAATTAAGCCGATTGATTATGACAGATTTCTTAGCATCACGATTTTCTGTCTATTTATTTTTTCCAAAACAAACCACATGGCTGCAGCCCGGCTTTTTTACTTTTTACTTTTGATTTTTTACTTAACCTTAGACGTTATCCGGTAAAAAAACTTTTTAGTTTTTTCGGATGAGGCCAAATATAAAAAGTTTTACTCCTTTAGCGGTTAAACATTAGGATGAGCGGAAATTATACCGGAGTTCATTTTGTCATATAAGAGCCAAATATTGGAAAAACGTTTTACTGCTGCCAGTCTGGTTAAGGCCTTCAGCAAAAGTCAATATTCAATGTTATTTGTTTGTTATCCGAGGGATTTTTACAGAAAATGTTGTGCGGGCGAAAGATGTTTAATGCTCATTTTGTGTGGGTTGCGGGTAAAAAATAAAGAACGCTTAAGGTATAACTCACTGAGCTACACCTAAGCGTTCAACGTTAGTCGTTCTAATTCAATGTCGTTTCCTTAAGCTATTCAGCCTTTACCAGATGAATGTCCTACGGACATTTGTCTTCCCTGGTGTTACATTTTCTATTGATATGGATGCCCTACGGGCAAGTATTCCCCGTAGGGGAATAATATCAATAGAAACAATTCAACAAGCGGCCATATGCCCATAGGGCATTAATTCGTATGCAATCGTACCTTAAGGAAACGACATTGGTTCAGCATTAAGCAAATCTTGCTACCTCTGCGCCGATGCATTCACTAAATTCCACACCTCCGATAAGTCCGGCGTCAATACAATTTCTGTACGGCGGTTGCTGGCGCGGCCCTCTGGAGTTCCATTGTCGGCCACAGGATCATATTTGCTTTTGCCTGCTGCGGTTAAACGGGCGGGATCGACACTATAGCTATCCCTGAGAATACGCACAATGGTATTGGCTCTTTCGGTGCTTAATTGCCAGTTGTCTTTGTATGATTTTTTAAAGGCAACAGAGTCCGTATGACCCAATACCATTATTTTGATACTGGTATCCTGGTTAAGCACAGTAGCAACGCTGCCGAGTGCATCTTTACCACGCTCGTCCAATACTGCGCTGCCTGACTTAAATAACAGCCTGTCCTGAAGGGACACATATACAAGGCCATCCTTGTAAATTACCTGAACCTCGTCAGATTTGAACTTGTTCAAAGCATCGGCAATCTTTGTGCGAAGGTCCTCCATCGCTTTGCGTTGTGATTGCAGGGAGCTTTGCAGTGCCTGCATTTGCTTTTGCTGGCTTGCCATGCCTTGTCTGGCATTATTAAGATTGGCATTCAATGCATCTTTTTGCGCATTGAGATCATTTACATTGTCTTTGAGACCCGCTATTTGCTGATTAAGTGAGTTGTTTACGCTGTCCAGCCGGGTAACTTCGGCATTTGCTGCCTTCAGTTTTTTGCCAGTACCGCACGACATCATAGTGAGGGCTGCAAAGCACAAAAGGCCCGCAGAGAGTACTTTTTTCATACAAGTAGATTTTGTAATACTGTATTGAAAAAATTATGCCCTGCGGAGAAAGGAATTAGAAATTAGGAATTAGGAGTTAGAATTGCTCGGAGAGTCTGACATCTTCTAATTTCTAATTCCTAATTCCTACTTCCTCGCCATCATCGTCTTTTTCGAAACATCCTTCACGCAGCGGAACCCGATGTGGTTGCTTGCAGAGCGGACTTCTCCCTTGCCGCGGGTTCCAACCATGTAGCGGGTGCAATATTGATCTGTACATAAAAAGGATCCACCTCGCTGCACTTTCTTTTTTGCACCAGGCTCGGTGGGATCGAAAGAAGTAGTTGGTCCCTGAGGATTTCTGGTTACGGCTTGTTTGGAAACATCCTGGTAGTAATCTGACCTGTACCAGTCGTTGCACCATTCCCAAACGTTGCCTGCAACGTCATAAAGGCCGTATTCATTCGCAGCGAATTGCTTTACAGGTGCAATGCCAACAAAACCGTCACTTCCGGCGTCCTGGTTGGGAAATTTGCCTTGAAATGTATTTGCCATCCATTTATCATTTGGCTTTAGCTGGTTGCCCCACGCATACAATTCACCGGCTTTTCCGCCGCGTGCGGCAAATTCCCATTCTGCTTCTGTTGGAAGGCGTTTCCCTGCCCAGTTTGCGTAAGCAACGGCGTCTTCGTAAGCGATGTGCACAACGGGATAATTATCTTTTCCTTTGATGTCACTTTCCGGACCCAACGGATGTCTCCAGTTTGCGCCCTTTATATAGTTCCACCATTGATAATGGTCGTCTAATTTCACTTCGTGGGAGGGCGGGGTAAATACTACCGAGCCTGCCACCAGGTTTTCTTCCGGCGCGTCGGGAAACTCTTCTTTTGTCGGCTTCTTTTCGGCCACTGTTACATAGCCGGTTGCTGCGACAAATTTTGCATACTCAGCGTTTGTAACCTCGGTCTCATCCATATAAAACGGGTTCACATACACTCTGTGAATGGGTCTGGCATCATTCATTGCTTCGTGCCCGCCATCCTGCATGCCGGTTGGGTTTACGCCGCCCATGCTGAATTCGCCGCCGGGAATTTTTACCATTCCTTCAGGTGCCGCGTCAAAGTTTACTGTATTTACAATCGTAGGTTTGAATTCATTGCCTCCGCCATTTGCATAAAGCGAACTGTCGGCTACTGTAAGTCCGTTTACTGTACATGAAACGGCTCCCTCAACTTTTGCTTTCGTCAGTTCAGATACTGATCTTCCGGAAGTATTGCCTGCTGAGTTGTTGCACGAGATAGCAGCAAATGCAAAAACTGTTAACGCAGAAGTATAAGTATATAAAATCGGTAGACTTTTCATGTATCGCTATTTGTGGTCAGAGATGTTTCGGCGCTAAGGTAGCGATATTTCAGTCCACGAAAGACGTTTCACGCGGCCAACGCAGCGGAGCAACGACGCAGAGGATTTCACGCAAAGGCTCAAAGGAAAAACAAAGGGCGCAAAGAGAAATTGAAAGGCTGAGTTTGTTTGCAATTTGCTATTTTTTAAACATCGACCTTTTACAAATTCGAAATGACTGCTTGACCTTCAATAAGCCGCTGCGTCGTTGCTCCGCTGCGGCC
>Ga0318567_10000195_pt1 | contig 27449 bp, 24 predicted proteins | sample GRESIP088b5f20_FD_203691 | JGI IMG/M metagenome (GOLD analysis project Ga0318567, IMG submission 203691) | Tropical soil microbial communities from Luquillo Experimental Forest, Puerto Rico - GRE.SIPMG.088b5f20 | ecosystem: Environmental > Terrestrial > Soil > Tropical forest > Bulk soil...
TAAACTTCAGGACTTACAACTGTATGGATTTGAGTGTCCGAAGTATTAGCTCTAAGGAAGATGGCAGATTTATAGGGACCATAAATAGTTGTAGGTCGGAAGGGAATATATGTTTTAACTCCAGAATATACCAAAGCATAATCGGCCCCGTTATGATTACCTTGAGGTTTACATTGAGTTAAATTAGTGATACTTCCATTATGGATGATGTTAGCACTTTCAGGACAAGGATTGTTAGGTTCTGGAGGACATTGTTGTTGAGGTTGTGATTCCATCACACAAACAATGATTAGAACTACTATTAGAAAAACAATCATTAGAACAGCTAGAATGATCCACCACATTTAACTAGTGAGAGAACTAGTTAAATGTCTCGCTAAAACTATACTTTTTATCTATTATCTTACAAAATGCAAGTTAATCATGTGGAAATATTATTGTCGGAATTCGACTCTAGCATTAAGTTGCTAGCTAAGAATCACCATGTGAGAGTGGATAAAATGACTCCTGAACTTAAGGAGTCATATCTAAGGGTTAAGCATACAGTTACGACCTTTCACGGATCTCCAGCTTATGCCATTGTTAGACAAACTATAGCAAAATTAGTTAAACCAAGTAAGTTAGAACCTGAAACTTTAGGTTCTTATATTTGGGGTTGTGTTCAGGAATGTTACGGTGATGCAAATAAGTATTGTACTCCATTATGTATCAATAGCATTCCATCCGAGACAGATGAAAGTCCTTCATGTAATCATCACATCATAACCAGGGAGATAGATGAGGATGGTAAAGTAGATTTAGTATGTCTTAATTGTAACAAAGACTCTAATGATACTATCCATACAGCTATTCTCTATTCCAATGAAGATATTGATGCTTTAACCGGACAGGAAATTAGATTCATCAAGAACTTAGGTATCTCACAGTTAGCTATTATGATCAAGGATGGATACAAATATAGAGGCAAGTTAGACATGACACCTATAGATAGAATAGAAACTAGAGCTCCAGCATCCATGATTCCTAAAGGCTTCATTCAAAGCCCAATGAATATTGTTGAACCAGATGAAACATCAGATACTCAACATACTAACTATCACTATTGGATTTGGTTCTTAATCATTATTTTAATCGTGATCTTTGCATTTGCTGTATATTTCTTTCTTTAAATAAATGTCGATATGGACTTCTGCATGGTTTTGGATTTTGGTCCTAGGTATTATTTTAACTATTGTAGGTGTAGTTATTTGGATAGTTCAGGGTAACGCTAACGTAACAGTAGGTATCCTGTTAGGTTTTGGTGTAGCTTGGATTATAGCGGGTTTAGTGTTTTGGATTTTCGGAAGGTCTAAGACTCCACCCGCACAAACTAAACCAGTAGAATCAACACCTATAGCTTCTACCACCACAATGCAACAAGCTACAATGCCTCAAGCAAATCCTTACATGAGTCAACAAGGCGCAGTTCAACAACCAGTACAACAAGCTAATCCTTATTTAGCAACAGGAACTAACACAGCTCAAACTAATCCTTATTTAGCTGCTGGAACTAATCCTTACATGACTAGTACAGCACAACAACAGCAATTACAACAGTTCTTAATGAACAATCCACAGTATTTAAATGCCTATCTCAATAGCACTAACGCCCCTAAAATCTAAATTGATATATACACGTTTCATGCGAAGGTGTGTTTCGCATGAAATTCCTTTTGTCCCTTGAACTCTTAACATGAACTGGAACCAAATTAAAGCTACTACATGTGTAGCTGATGTAGGTATAAATCAAGATATTAACTATGCAGCTATGTATATTTTATTGCCTATAGATCATATAGATATCTCCAAATGTCAAGTTAAAAAGAAGAATATAGTTAGACATGGTACATCTGAAGGTTCCATAGTCTTTGCTGGTTGGAAGAACTTCAAGAGAGGAGTGCCACATCGTTTCACAGCCTCCAACAACTTCAAGAACGCTACTTCACTATCTATGTCTCTGGGCGATGATAGATATGCAAGTTTAGCTATTTACACTAATAAAGTTCATATATGTGGTTGTAAACAGGAAACCGAAATTAGAGCTTGCATCAATCATTTACTTCAAAGATTATATGCCATTAATGAAGCTCTATCCTATGTTATCAAACATAAGGAACAATTAATCCAATACATGAGAGATAAGTTTAAGGGCTCAGAGTGTTTTAACTCTGACCTCAAAGTTCATAGCTTTGATTATAATCCCTTGAAATTCTATGAGGACTATGGTAGAGTTTCTTATGCTCTGGATCCTTATCTTAGAACGGTTAGATATTTAGAAGATGCTATCGTCTTCATTGAATGGTGTACTTTAATTGCGTACGTGGTTCAACCTTGCAAGATAGCTTATATAGATTATCATAACATCCACTATGATATGAATTTAGGTTTCAAAGTAGAGCTATCGGCCTTAGCTTATTTGGCCCAAAACAATAACTTCCAAGTAGAATATTCTAATGTAAACGATGCTTATGTGCATATAGTTGTACCCTTTGAAGAGCTGGATGAAGATACAACCAAGCGTAAGAAATCACGTTTCGTTATTAATGTGTATAAAACTGGTGCCGTTAAAGTATATGGTCCTAGCTTCAAAGGAATTCAAAGAGAATTTGATAAATTCTACCAATTTGTTCAAGAACATATAGAACTCTTGATGCCTTAAAAATGTCCATAGTTGTTAAGCGTAATTCCTTAACTCAAGAACAAGCTCAATCCATAGCTCAACACTTACAATTCGTCCCTGAGAAACCATTCGTTCCAGGTAAGAAGTTTCAATCCAATAAGGTAGAAGACGCCATCCAAATCTATCGTAAAATAGGTGATGATATCTATCTACCTTATACTTTCGCTAAGAAGTTCCTGCAAGTTTCAGCACCCTCCAGACCTGAAGTTAATCTTCCTTTCAAAGGAACTCTACGGCCCAATCAAGTACCTAAAGCCGAGGAAGCTCTAACTCAACTCAAAGAACATGGTACCACTACTCTACAATTGGATACAGCTTATGGTAAGACTTACATCAGTGCTTATTTAGCTTCACAGTTAGGCCGTTTAACTCTAGTCTTACACAATATGCAAGTACTTCATGGACAGTGGATTAAGACCTTTGAGGCAGCCACTGATTGTTTCATCTGGGATGCCTATAAGAAGATACCTCCACAAGTTTCGGTCATTGTTTGTTCTGCCGGAACCATACATCATATACCTAAAGAGATATTAGCTCAAGTAGGAACCCTAATTTTGGATGAGAGCCACAAATTATGTATATCCAGTGGAATTGCGGCTATCTTACAGGTAACCCCAGAGTTCATTATTGCATCCTCATATACTTATGAAAGAAGCGATAAAAGCCATATGTTTATGGATGCAGTTATGGGATTACACAGAGTACATGGCCGTCTTGATATTAATATAACAGCTGTAGCATGTAAAACTAAATTCACCTATGATATACCTAAGAATGCTCAAGGTACCGATTGGTCGGCCTTAGTTAATAACATATGCGCCGATCAAGAGCGCAATAAATTTATCTGCGATTTGGTACAATTAAATTTGCATCGTAAGATTATGCTTTTGACGCCGAGAGTTGAACATGCTAAACACTTATGTGAGATGTTAGTAGAACGAGGCATTAACGCTGATTATATCACGAGTAAAAAGGCAAAGTATCACACTGGTAATGTACTCGTTGGTAGCACTGCTAAAATTAACACGGGGTTCGACGAAAAAAATTACTGTGCAGATTTTAATGGTGTTCCTTCTAATATGCTAATTAATGTTGGTTCGAATAAACAAGAATCATTAATTGTCCAAACTGTTGGACGTCTCAAAAGGGCGACTAATGCAATATTAGTCGATATAGTGGATGATATAGAAATAGTTAAACGTCATGCACGAGCCCGCAAAAAGATTTATGAACAAGAAGGATATGCAATATGCGAGATGGAAGGATTATTCGTAGTTCCCGAACATCAAGAATAATAAATGATATGATTCGGTATAATAGATCATATCATTCAAGAAACATGAGCAAGAGAGAAGCATTCTATCAAGTAGTAAAATCTAAAGGAGGTATATGTTTAGATCCATATATTAATGCTAGAACCAAAGTTAGAATTGTATGCCCCTGCGGCAACATGTTTTCACCTATACCTGATACAGTCAAAAGATTAGGAACTTGGTGTCCTGTTTGTGCAAGAAACGATACACACAAAGCAGAAAGAGAATTCAGGGAAATCGTAATACAGAAGGGTGGAGAAGTATTAGGTGAATATATTAACACTCATACTGGAGTTAAAATTAGGTGCCCTGCCAATCATTCGTGGTTGGCTAATCCGAGTGACATTAAGATAGGCCGTTGGTGCCCTAAATGTATGGGTGTATGTCCAATACAAGCTCGAGAACAATTCATGCAAGTATTGAAAGATAAAGGTGGAGAATTATTAAGTCCATATATTGATGCGATAACTAAAGTTACAATTAAATGTGGATCCGGGCATAGTTGGCAAACTACGCCGTCTAGTGTTAAAAACAGCGATACTTGGTGCCCAAAATGTAACGATCGTTGTCCTATTCAAGCATATGAAAATTTTATTAAAGTATTAGAGGCCAAAGGTGGTACCTTATTAAGCAAATATATTAGTACCAATTGTAAAGTCAAGATTAGGTGCCAAAATTTGCATGAATGGTGGGTAGCTCCGGCAACTATTAAGAGCGGTAAATGGTGTCCTCACTGTAACATATCCAAAGGAGAAGAAGCATGCAGAAACTTCTTCCTTAGATATCAAATACCATTCCAAGAGCAATTCATCATACCACAGCTACCTAAGAAGAAGTTTGACTTTTATTTTTATTATAACAGCCATCATTACTTAGTGGAATATGACGGCGTTCAACACTTTGAGTGGTCTACATTCTTCCATAAAACCGAGGAAGAATTCTTAGTAAGACAGAAGATCGATGCTATGAAATACCAAATTCCTACACTGTTAGGCTATTATATGATAAGAATCGATCATACACAACTTAAAGACGTAGAATCACATTTACACAATGCTATAACATCAAACCAACAAATATACTTGTCCAATCCTTCTATGTATTCTTATTTAACTCAACAACTTACTACAAATGATCTATTGTTACATGCATCCGAAGACTTTGTTAACTCCATCAAGAGTAACTACTAAAAGAGAGACATACGTCTGAAATATAACATCTCAACAAATAGATGTTATATGAAACTTTAATTTAACCATGAACGCATTTTGGATTTTTCGTGAAGTTCTACAGGTTGGCGCAGGAACAAGTTCCTGCTCCGAAGGAAGGCTGAAGCCTTCCGTCTATATAATTTTTCATGATTCCTTGGAGTTTTTATATAAAAACTCCAAGGAGTCTGAATCTATAAGCTTTAAGTTACATGAAAATCAATGCATAATAGCTCTTTACGCTTCGCTATTGCTCTATATTATACCATGACTGTAATAGTATAATAACATGCTATTTAAAACAATCTATGCTTAAATTTCATAAAGTCTTGTTCTCAAAGCTTATAGATTCAGACTCCTTGGAGTTTTTATATAAAAACTCCAAGGAGTCATGAAAAAATTATATAGACGGAAGGCTTAAGCCTTCCTCCGAAGTAGAAACAAAGTTTCTACGCCCAACCCTATAACAATAAAAAATCAATGTATGAAGTCCTTAAAACATCTTCATGTTTGATTCAAGTTTACATATAACATCTCTAACATGAGATGTTATAACTTTCTTCAACAGGCTTCACATACAACTCTGATATCTTCAAAGCCATGAAATATAATAGAATCCCTCACTATCACTGGTAGAACATAAGAGCTTTGGTGTAAATCATGATTCCATTGTGTACTAAGTATAGTCTTACCTTTAACAATAGTATAGAAGTTAACACATCCATCAACTACAATTCCAAACACATCATCTACGTTGAAATTAAAGATTTCCAACACTTCATTCTGGAAGAATAATATCTCTAGAATCCTATGATGCTTTAAACTATATATGACTAAATGGTTAGGATGATTATCTGTAGTATAAATAACATAGGAACTCTTAGAGCCTATGACCTTAGCTAAACGATGTCTAAACAATAACTTAGATTCAAGGCTATCTGTAATAAAGGTTCTATACAACTCGTTATAATTTCTTTGAGATATTCCAACAGCTAAACAATGAACCCATCCTTCCTCCAAGTTATCCATAACTTGATCTCTAAAGTAGATCTTACTTTTAGTTGCTATGGTTACATCATCCAACTCTGTAAAGCATAAATTCCAATATTTATTACGTCCAGCTATATAGGTTCCTTCTTCTTTGAGATGAATGGAAAAGTCTAGGTTATGATCTATAACTATATATTCCTGTTCTAAAACTATATATAAATTTTCAGCATCCATGTAGAGTTTCTTATAAATATTGTTATTCATGTCTTTAGCATATAATAAGCTGATGGAGCCGTAATTAGTTATGGAGTAGATTCCATCGGTAGTTATAGCTAATAGATTATCATAGAAGCCTACAACTCTTTTGGTGTTAGGTAGGGTTATGGATGCTAACTTAACGTAAGTCTTAAGATCGTAAAGCTCTAGGTCTAATTCATTAAGTATCATCAAGGTATCACAGGTATAAGCTATATCATCCTGATCTATGAATTTAGGTACGTTAAGTAACTTCTGCCCAAGTAAGAAGTCCATAGTACTGAAGGGTTTAATTATAGTATCAGTCAGAGCTGTTAAATGGATGAAACCTAGCATTTAATTTAAAGCTTTAATCATAAGGTCTTCAAAACCTTCTATTGTTTGATGCTTAGCATTGAACCAAGGTAAGGAAAACATGGAAATAACTATATCTGTCCTATAACAAGTATTTAATACTCCTTGTCCTTTAAGACCAATGTTATAGGAATAAGTTAGTTCTGGAGTTACTATAACAAAACCATGTAATATTAATTTAATATCTAAGATTTCATCCTCAAAGCTTAAGGAATCGGTTATGATATGTTGTTGGAGGTCATAGATCTTTAAAACCTTAGAGATTGAGGTATAAACCAAGAAGCGAGATATTGCAACTTTATATCTTTCATACTTAGTTATGAAAGATGTCTTAACTTCATGTTTTTCAATGGAAGCATGATATATTTCATCACTTGAAGTAGCTATCCCTATTCCTAAATTATATTTTAGAGGTTTAGAAACATTGTAATGCTTACCTTTGAACTTGACATCCGCTTCTGAAATGTGATAATTAAATGTCACATAATCCATCTCGGTTATGTATCCATTGTAATATTTATTATAACCTGCAATAGTATGATCTGGATTGAAGACCGAATATGCTACTTTAATTATTCCATTGTCCAGATCTAACTTGTGATACTTCTCCCTATCCACTAGATATAAACAATCGGCTGTAAAATACACCTTAACTTCAACTGAGAAGATATAATTATCTACGAGTCTTATAATTCCAGCATTAGATACTTGATATATACCTTTCTCGGTTATGATCAGGAGTGCATCATAATAACCAATGACATGTTGTATTATCTCTCCTAAACGTATAGAAGTTATAAGTACGTAAGTCTTGAGATCGTATAGATCTATGGTATTTGTATCTCTTACTAAGAGAAGCGATTCATAGTTGTGAGCTATAAATCTTTGAATCAGGAAATAAGAATGAGCTATATTAGTTAGTTTACTTTCGTGTCTATTGGGACATATGAATGGATATATCTTATCCTCCGCTAGTCTAATTAAAGATATAGTACTTAGATTATGCATTTAGGCATTACTATATATAAAATTTTATGCAATATAATATCTCCTATGGTAAGATATTATAGATAAAAAAGTATGAATAGCGATAACATTATTTTACTAGATGAGCATCACATCTTAGAGCAAAAGGTCCTTCCCTATCATACAAACAATGAATTAGATCTAGGCTTTCTTGAGCTGAAGGGTTTTGGTCCAAGTAAGAATGAATGATTTTGAGACGTTTGACTAGTCGTGTATGTTCGGATGGTAAGAATAATTCTTTAAACCAGGAAGTAGAGGTAATGGTTTGAAGATCGTTGATATAACGCAAGATTAGAGCACAAGTGAGACGATAGATATCTAAGGAACGGCCTACCACAGGAATACCATACTTAGAGATAGCATGAATATAACTATCGGAGTAAACTCCATCTTCATAAGAAGTCATTAACCTGAAATAATGACGTTTAGAGCCTTTATAACGTTGAATCTCAAATACATCTAAGGTTGGGATGGAATAATCATCTAAGATAGGACCAATACGATACTGATCGTTGAGATCAAAGCTACAATTCTTAGGTAGATCTATTATTAAGCCATCAGTAGTATGAAGTAAAGTCTTATAAGTTATAGAGCCTAAGTTATATCTAACCTCGGATAGTTTAGCTATAATGTCTTGGATCTGTCTGAATCCTTGCTTATATAAATTGGTGTCGATCAGCTCTCTAATAACTGGCTGAATGATGGTCAATCTATCTTGACACCTAAATACTCGCTCAATGCTTCTAGAATATTTAGGTATAAGTTTCTCTAGCATTAGATTACCCAAGGTAGTTACAGTATAATCATCGAAACCAATGTAATGATGATCTGATTCCGACTCAGGACAACACAAAAGATAGATATCCCCTACTTGCTGTAATAGTTTATCTAAACGACCCTTAGTTGAACCATAGTATTTATACTTAGGCTTAGTTCTATAGAATCTTTTAACCACACAAGCCTTATTATTGAGCATGATTAGAGGTGGTGAAGAGTTAGATCCATCACGTTCTTGGATTTTACAATCTTGACAGTCGTTACATCTAGCTGTTTGGGATAGCAGATAGTTACGCCCTTGCTTAATGGTTTGTTGACAAAAGGGATCATTAGGTAGGTATTCGGTCCAGATTTTAGGTACATTCTTCATTGGATCTGATGCTATAAACGAAATAAGATCCGACATTTTTTCTCATAGCTAGAAATGTCTATTGTAAATTATCCAAAAATAAAATACCTTGATTATCACAAGGAGCTAGATGTGTTTTATGGAGTCACAGAATTTGGAACCCCAGTTTGGGGACGTTTAGATGCTAATTCCAACGCTACCGAGATCCATCCCTTATACGTTAGAAACCAACACAGTAACTTTATAGCAGCTATCCAATCCGTCTATAAGAGTAATAGATAAAAGTATGAAGTAAGAGATGTGGGTACCTATACCTTTTAGGCTTAAGTCCATCTATTCTTACCCTCCAGTCCCATAAAAATTATTATAGATAATGAGATATAACTCATCTCATTATCTCTTCAGATGCTTACCCCTTATTTCAACAAGTTTAAGAGGTTAAGGATCTTATCTAAACGTGAATTAACTAAATCCATTTGCAGCTTGAGATCATCTACTTGAGCTTTAGTTTGATTGGTGACTTCATTAGTTACCTTAGATGCAACTAGGGTTTCAAGTTGAGTTCCAAAGCTTTCACATTGTTCGTTAATAGTATCAGCTACCTTAGTGGCTAGGGTAGCGCAAGTGCGTTCTAGACGTTCAGATGCATCTTCGATATCCTCAAGACATGAGCTTAATTTACGATCGATTTCTTCTAAAGCCATTTCGGTCTGTTCTTCTAAATCCGACATTTTGTAAAGATTAAACTTTTTCTGTGTGAATAATTTCGCATATTCATCTCTGAATTTTTTAACATGTTCTACAATTGGAGCGTATAGGAATAGTTCGTTTTCAGGATTTAGAACTATATCAGCTATGCGATGGATTTCACTTTCCACTAGATGATCTATAGGATCATGTATATTTAAAGTATACATGACCGAAAAAAGACAACCTAAACTTATGAAGAATTCTTTGGCTTCTACACCTAGAGCTTTCAAAGTTTCAGGAAGTCCCCCATATACAGTAGGTAAACTTTTCAACTGTTCTAATATAGCTTGGTTAGGGTTAGAGATATAATTAATGCAGCCTCCAGCATGAAAGAAACCTATAGCTAATAAGGAACCATCTTCATACAGTTCCATGGAGACTTGATGCTCGGATGGAAAGGGACAATAATCACAACTATGATCTCCAGAATGATCTATAAGGGCGCATATCCTGGGCATTTTATTTGAGCTAGTTCTTCAATAAAATATGCTTATTATTTTTTAGAAATAAGAGCCTAAATAAATATCAATGATCCCACCTAATTTAATTAGTTATACCAATCCAATTAAGGTAACACAATTTAAGACACCAGTTGTAACTAGAAGTGTTAAGAGTGATGAAGTAAGTAACAAAGAATCTAGAGAATCTATCACTAAATATCAGCAATTAATAGATGAACTTGAAGAGTACCAAATAGATAGTATAGGATTTTCCCTGCTCAGTGATGAAGATATAGATAGGCTTTCAACTGTTAGAATCTCTATGGATGTTAAGTCTAACGGCCCTAACAGTATCAACTCTAAGGAGATGGGTTCTACTAAACGTGAAGAGATTTGCTCTAAATGTAAGTTAACCTTCCCTTATTGTAATGGTCACTATGGTCATATACAATTACCAGAGCCTATTATCCATCCGTTACTCAAGAAAGATCTTATTAAGGTTATGTCTGTAGTATGTCACTCTTGTGGAGAGGTAAGAATGCTACCTTCATCAGTTGCTTCATCTGGTATCATGAAGTTCCCTCCATCTAGAAGACTCAAAGAGCTCCATGATTTAGTAGGTGATGAGATGAGCTGCCCTAACATTAAGTGCTTGAAGCCTAATAAAGCCATCGCAACCGGAGAGCACAAAGCTAACAAGTTATTCCTTAAGGGAGGTGGTTCCCTAGAGATAGATAACATAATGGCTATTCTTAATCGTTTAAGCCCTGAGGATGTGAAGTTAATGGGTTATGAAAAAGGATCCCATCCCAAGAACATCATTATCTCTAAGCTTCTAGTTATACCACCTATTCATAGGCCTGATGTCATCATCAATGGAGGAGTTAAACATGCAGATTTAACCGAGGCTTACTCTGCTATCATTAGATCCTGTACCGAATATGCTAAACTACAATTAGAAGATAAATCTAAAGAGGAGTTAGCTCCTCAACTTGAGAAGATATCCAGGGACGTGCATAAGCTTTTTACTAATCCAGATAGTGGCTCAGGTCAAGATAACAAAGGTATCTTAGAGAACTTCAAGGGTAAGGAAAGTATCTCACGTCAAGGTCGTAGAACTAATCTCAATGCTAGATCCGTCTTAGGTCCAGGTACTGCTAATGACTTTGGTGAAATATCTATTCCAATAGAACAAGCTAAGGCACTTCCTAGACAAGAGATGGTAACGCAATATAATATCAAGAAACTCAAAGAATACATGGCTCTAGGTCAGGTCGAAAGTTTCACACCTGCAGGTAAGAGTAACAAGATAAAGATAGATGACAAAAATAGATGGAAGTATTTAGGTCTGCTCAAACCTGGAGATACTGTTTATCGTCAGACCATGAATGGAGATTTAGTAGTTTTCAACCGTCAACCTACACTACAGAAGGAATCCATGACTGTTTATAGAACTAAGCTCTGGAATAGAAGAACTATAGGTTTGCATTTAGTGTCAGCTGCTCCCCACAATGCTGATTTCGATGGTGATGAAGGTAACATCTATGGTATCATGGGGCAACAAGCCTTAGCTGAAGCTGAATATATCATGGGAACATGGAATAACATTATTAGCTCTCAGTCAGCTAAGCCAAATGCAGGTTTAGTTATGAATGCCCTTTCAGGTGGTTATGCTTTAACCGCTGATGATGTTCTAGTTCCATATGAACTCTTCTATGAATGTGTAGACGTGCTCAACAATCTAGATGGTACCCTCTTCAATGTGAGAGAGTTTATGGAACGTGCTATCACTCAAGGCTTAAACTTATATAAGGAGGAAGTCAACAGAGAACAAGGAGAAAGAGAACTCTTATCACTATCTAAGGAAGGAATTCATAAGTTAACTATAGAAGAACTCAAAGAGATAAATTATAAGCCATCATTCTTTGATGGTAGAGCTCTGTTTAGTATCTTCCTTCCAGCGAAACTCCAATATAGAAAAGGTAAAGTTATAATCCAAGATGGTATTCTAACACAAGGTCAGATCGGTAAGCAACATATAGGATCTTCCCATGGTTCCATCGTTCAAGTTATTTATTCTGATTTTGGTACTAATGAAGCATGTAGATTCATCACCAACGCTACTAAAGTCTTGGATATTTATGCTTATAGAAGAGGTATTACAGTAGGTATTTATGAATACTGTCCTTGGTTAGGTAACACCGAGAAGAAATCCGCCTTAGATGATAAGAGAAGAGAAATCATAGTTGAGATGGAAGGTAAGATTGCTGAAATGCCAGTTCCAGATTCATGTAACTTAGAACTTATGAAACGTTATGAGAATAAGATCGTAGAACATATGGAACAAGCAACTAACGATATTGGTATCGAAGTCCTAAATAAGTTTGCGGATAAGGATGGAGGTATCGCTATCATGGCTAATTCAGGTGCTAAGGGTTCTTCAGTCAATGCAGCTCATACTACAGGTATGATTGGTCCTCAATACGATAGAGGTGAAAGAATGGCTCTTTGCATTACCAATAACACTAGAACTACTCCTTATGTCTTACCTAATGAAACTAGTGTAGCTGCTAGAGGTTTTATCACATCTAATTACTCTGAAGGTGTTACTCCATTAGATGTAGCTCATGCAGCGGTCTCAACTAGAAATGCTATCGTGGATACAGCTGTAGGTGTCTCAGATTCAGGTTATTTGTCTCGTAGATTAGTGAGATATTTAGAGGATGTTAACACTTCTTATTCTGGAGGTATAGTTATTAATGCATATAAAGCTACTGGTAAAGGTATGGATATTAGAAGAACAGTATCTCTAATTTATGGTGATGATAACTACGATACAACTAAATTAGAGTTAGTTTCAACACCTGTGGGCTCTGTATTCTTACCTACTGATGTTTATAGATTAGTGTCTAAACTTAACTCTAAGCATGGAACCTTTCAACGTGAAGGTGATTTAGCTAGTCCATACACAGGTCCTATCGAGTATGAAGAATAGATGCCATAAGGATATATTATTTATTATATAACATGTCTAATCAGACATGTTATAGCTTACATAGGAGAGAGACATCTATACATTCATGATGTATTTTTCATGAAGGTCTTAAAACACTCTCATAGTTGTTCTAAGCTTACATATAATATCTCAATGAAGAGATATTATAACTTTTTATGTCTATTTTCCATGAACTTCATAGGTTCTCTATAATTTTTATCATAGATTGTTCTAAATAGCATGTTATTATACTATCACAGTCATAGTATAATATTTCTTAACACGTTTTAAGGGTTTCATAGAATGATTTTTCATGGTTTCATTGTTATATAAGCTTATAGATTTTAGAAAAAATTATATAGAACCTTTGGGTTCATGAAAAATACATCATAATCGCTCTTCACGCTTCGCTATTGCACCGATCTCGCGCTAAAGCACTCGATCAAAGGTCCAAAAACACCTTCGTAGTTGCTCTCTCTACTCTTTTCTTATATTATATCTCATAATCGAGATATAATAATGTTACCCTAAATTAGATCCAACTGTTCCATAATATCCTTTAAGATTGTTGTATCCAACATTAAATCCAATCCATCTTGTTTCTTTCTTAGCACAAATCTCACTTTATCATTGTCTAGAGCTGAATTATCATGTTCCATTGCAACTAAGGGCGATGTTTCATAAAAGCTAATTAAAGCTTCAGGACTGATGATGGGTTCTGGATAAAAAGTAGAAGATACTTGTTCCATGGGATTCTGTTCTTTAAAGTTGAGTTGAGATACAACTACGAATTCTTTGTTTTCTCCCTTCTCATAATCAGAGTTGATATAACGTCCATAATTTAAGAGAATAAGGTTATAGCTATAACCAAGTCGCTCTAAAATAAGTAGAGAAGCTGGACCTGATGGTAAGGAACGCTTAAAGTTAGACCATCGTTTAGCTATCTTAGGGGTTTGTTTTTGGTGAAGGTCAATATCCATGTCATCACGAATCCACATTAATGCATTAACTATAGGATTACCGTGAGAGTGAATAAGTTTGTATTTTGCTATCTGCTCTGGTGTTGCCTTAGCGTATTGCATAACTTCATCTATAGCATCCTCCATAGCTGGATCGAAGGCTTCCTCCAGATATTCTTCCTTTTCATTCTCAACTTCCTCATTAAGTCCCCCGATTTCATGAACGTTAGAATAATACTCTTTGAGAACCGCATCTTTGAATCGTTGATAAGCTTCATTATTTAGAGATATTTCATCTACCATAGGTAACATAATTCTAAAACCTCGATTATGATATTTGCAAAGTCGAGTATCATAGGTTTCACTAGAACGAGAAGGATCAAACCAATTAGTTAGAGTAGCTAAAGAATACATACCTCTCATAGTAGTCCAAACCTTGAGACCATCAGTGATCAAACAACAGGAACCAACATCAAAGCCGTGAACTATCTCTGAAGGGCATGTATATTGTCTCAGAATAAACTGGACCAAGGACCATGAATGATAATCAGTGAAAGAAAAACTATGATCTGTTACATGCAACTTACCTGCTTCATATAATAATCCATATTCTCTTTTAGCTTCTGATTTGTACTGATCAATGAGACCTTGAGCATATTGTTTAGTCTTATCAATACTGGTGGTGAAAATATCAACATCTCTGAAGTTATCTAAGAGACCTAAGAGATATAGGACCGAGCCTCCAGCTATGTAAAAATTACCACCTAAGAGAGGATAAGTGGGTTTTTCCGGTCCATACTTGCGTTCTACGGCTTTTAGCACTTCCTCCGCTCTTTGTTTGAAGATATCATTAGTAGGGACTTCTATTAAACCATAATATGGATCTGCAAAGAGATTGAGACGATATGCATTATCTCTGAGCCAATCATCATAGAGTTTAATTTTAAAGTATTCATCTGGATATCTAAAAGTGTTGGGATGTCCCATGAAATCAAAGAGCTCTGGTACATAAATGAAGGTAGCATCCCCAATTAAGAACTTGAGATATTCCATGAACTCTAAAGGTTCAATATCTTGGATGAGATAAGCTCCATTTACTCTCTGAGTCTGAAGTTCCGTTTCCGTCAAAGTCTTGAGGAAGGGACTGTAGTCTACATACTTATCTTCAATGGTGAATATCTTCTCTTGAACTTGAAACTTCATTTAAAGAACCAGCTTATTTCATTCCTTGTCACTTATTACTATTCAAGATCAAACCTATACTAGTTATGAAACCAAAACTAGTTCCGGCTATAAGACCTGGAATAATACCTAAAGGTAATAGAACTATAACTCCAATAGAAGCACCAACTAGAGTACCTACAGCTATGTCTTTGAGTTTGCTTTCTATTTTCATGGTAGCCGTAGCCACAGTAACCTTTTCATTGGTTTGAGAAATACCGTTTATGATGGTATCTAGCTGCTCTCCTTGATGATGTAACTCAACATTAGTTAGTTTAGCCTGTTGCATTATTAGATCTAATTGTTGAGACATACGATCTAATTGTTGATCTAAGTCTGAGACTTGAAGCATTTTAAAAATGGATGAATTGGTTCTAACTAACATAGCTGATTATCTAACAGATTCAGACTTACCATATTTCAACATGATATCACTTACTTGGTATTTAGAGCTTAAAGAATACATGCAAAGGAGAAAACAAGCCTCCGTTAGATATCACGGTAAGATAAGATACTATCCTAATGGTTATTCAGACAATCTAGAGGTAAGTATAGTAGCTACCTCTGCAACTTGGGGTATCAGGTTCAATCATATTCCAATAGAGCCTGACCTAGTAGTAGTATCTGATAACGACACCATTTTAGGTTTCTATAAACCTTCAATGGATGTTTATGAATGGTTAAAGCCTATACCAGAACTATTCTATTATTACAAAGATGTAGTACCTTCAGGTTCTATTTTCAAGGATCATGAATACACCATGTCTTTGTGTCATTTAGGCATTTGGTCCGACGTCACCAGAAATATAGTTAAGGAATTAAAGAAGCACAAAGCTACCATCCATATCAACGTTAACGATCAATATCAGGTACTATCCGACGGTTCCATCTTATGTTCTTATAAAGGTAGATTAAGATTTTCTGTAGGTTTATGTCACGTTGAGTATGATACCGTAAGTGATGAACTCATCTATCAAACACCTGATACTGTTATAATCATGGGAGCTGATTTTATCTATGAGGTAGGGACCCTAACTTTAGTTCATCCGACAGTTGATATAGGGAGCATTGAGTTTGAAGATTTAACTGTGTTCTTTGGCACTAACAAACATGGACATTTATATATCACAGACATCCAATGGAATGATGATGAATAAAATAGGCATAAAAGTTATAATATCTCGATGAAGAGATATTATATGTTAAACCAGATCAATGATGAAGGCGTTTTTGGACCTTCTATGTTATATTTTTCATGAACTTCAAAGGTTCTCTATAATTTCTTCTAAAATCTATAAGCTTATATAACAAAATTTCATGAAAATCAATGAATGAAGATCTTAAAACGTGTTAGACAATATTATACTATGACTGTGATAGTATAATAACCTGTTATTTAGAACAATAACACATGAAATTTCATGAACTTCAAAGGTTCTATATAATTTTTTCTAAAATCTATAAGCTTTAGGAACAAGACTTCGTGAAATTTCATGTGTTATTGTTCTAAATAACAGGTTATTATACTATCACAGTTATAGTATAATATTGTCTAACACGTTTTAAGATCTTCATTCATGATCTTTGTGTTCTTAAAGCTCTATAAACTTTAAAGAAGTTTAGAGGAACCTATAACAGTCATGAAAAATCATCATTGTCGTTTCACTCCGAAGAAATGACTAAGTCAACTTGTTCAAGGATTTAAAACATCTTCATAGTTACTCTGTTTAACATATAACATCTCTTCATTGAACGAGTGCTTTAGCACGAGTTCGGAGCGTAGCGATGAGATGTTATAACTTTTATATCTCCTATTAATCTATCTTTCGGGTAAGGTGATGACCTTGACATCCAGCTAGCAATAAGAAGGATGGATCTACAACTATATCATAGCCTTGTTGCGTTACCTTCTTATTGAAGCTATGATGTTCGCAGCTGGTGGCCTTTTCGTCGTAGGATGCTTTAGTAATAACTGAGGGTTTCATGAGTCCTGCACCGCCATAAGCTGAGATAACAGGTATTAGAGGTCCTGCTCTTCCATAAGACATGTGATACCATTTATAGAGCTTAGATTCATCTTCATCTTCTACTATCAGAGCTAAATCATCATAATAGCAATAACCTATACCTACGAAACACCATCCTCTAAGACCTGGTATAGTGTTGACGAAAGAATCAGATACTATACCATTAGCATAAACTATACCTATGGATGGATCTTCTAACGCAGCTCTAGCATGAAATAAACCATCTCTAGATATAGGACCCCCTATATCTGCATCTATGGATAGGAAGAAAGTTTTATTGGTTTTATCAGCTAAGGTTTGAGCTTGAATTTCTTTAAGAACTGCATGATGCAGGGTGTTTCGGAGTTTAGACATCTTAGTGAACACAATGACATCTTTCCAGGATTGCTCTAACTTAGGGATTAGAGTGACTTTAGGATCTCTAAGGGACCATTGGATTAAGTGAGTTCTGAAGGGTTCCTTAGAATCTAAACCATAGATGAAGACCTTAACTTGTTTCCATCCTTGGGAACAATAATTTATCCTTCCTTCTAAGAGACTGATCTGTTCTTTAGATAAATTGTAAGCTAATCCTCCTATGTATAGTGTTTCTTGTGACGCTAGTTTTTGGCCCTTAGCTACTTCATCCCAATAGCTTTGTTTGTTAGAGTAGAACTCTTCTTCGGGGAAAACATCACGATACATAGAACCTAGAAGATCTTCATGGAAGGTTCTGCCATCCTTTCTAGCGTTATAAACCATCATGAAATAAACAATAATGAAGATGATCACTATAAGCACTAGGATATATATTTCATGCTTCATTCTTTAATGATTTTATTAAGTTATTATTTTTAGAGCCAAATGATAACTCCTGGATGTTCTTTTAAAGTTAGAATCATATCCATAATTAGCTATTTCATGCTCTTAGTTGGACTAGAATTATTTGGTGTTCTAACTCTTGAAGTCAAGAATGCAGAGATTCGCCAATCCATTATATACTTCATTATCATCTTTATCTATGCTTTGTACTGGCCTCTCTTCATGGTCATGGGCAAAAGAGTAAATAAGTTTCGGGAATGGGTTATGGGTTTTCCCATTGTAGGAACAGGCATAGCTATTCATGGTTTCAGCATCCTTATGACTGTAATCGGTCATTTTAATGGAGAGGTGTATATGGCTTTCTTATATGCAAGTATCATTCTAGGTGTAGTAGTGGATTTAATATCTTTTGTTTGGATATATTATATGTTTATGGATAACCAAAATGGAGCAGTTCAACATTGAAGATTTTGGTGTTATCTATGAAGTAATTAGGGTCTTAGACCCTGAAATCTATTACATCTCCGATAATAATGGAGGTGTAATATGCTATTGTATTCATGGCATGGCCTTTAGAAGCCTATACCATGGTACAGGTAACCATCAACGCATGTTTGAGATAGTAAATTATCTACTACTGTTCCGGCATGATTTGGTTACTAAAGCTTCAACATCTGCTAGTGTAGCTTCTAACGTCTTAGGGGATGTTTCAGGTTTAATCTCTTCCTTCATACCTGTGTCGGATGTTAAACCTTTGATGTCAACTTCTAAACGAGTTATGTCTTCCGTCGGAGCTGAAACTAAAAGAAGAATCATAGCTAATGTAGCAACTCAGATCTTAGATCTAGAAGTTTTAAGTTCTATGGTTAGAGTAGAGTTTCAAACTAAAGATACAAAACTACATGGACTCTTAAAACTTAAAACTGGTATTCTACAATATGTAGCTGTCTTCTTTGAAGGGGATATAATGGGTGATTCATGGTTTAATGAACAAGATCAGCTGGTAGCATCTAGAGCTTTCAAAGGCAATAATGGTATATCTATTCCAATAGCTTTAGGCAAAGGAAGACCATGGTTTAACTATGAGCTAGACGAAACTACCTCCACCCTGTATGTAGGAGGATTCTTAAATTCATGTCAAGTTGATCTACTCTATGGTCAACCAGGTAAAGTTATCACATGTGGTCATTTTAAGGTTAGATATTTAGCTAAGGGTTCTCCTTTAATTAGGAACTTTCCTTTAGTCTATAGAGGTTCCAGAATAGATATTGGAATAGAAGCTGGACCTAATTCCTGGATCACTAGTAACAATTTACCTCCAGATTTAGCAGAATACGACATTATAAGGCAGAATTTATTAATTTCATGGTTTTAAATGGTTATAGCAGGTATTAATGTATTCTTTCAAAGTTTAGATCATACTAAACACCAAAAATGCAAAAGAATATTCCAACATGATTACGATGAAATTAAAAAGTGTATGAATAGAGATGGGTACAGCTTATTCTAAGCGCAAAAGCTCCACAAGACATGAAAAACTCAAAGTTGAAGAAGCTATTAGGCCTGAAGTATGTATTTTAGGTCATTCTAGAGTTGGTAAAAGTTATATAGCACGTTATCTCTCTATGTCCAATTTCATAATCCATGATACCGAAGCTTATACTGATAGAAATGCATATCGCGATGACATCATAGCTCGTTCTTCTATTTTTATTTTAGTCTTTAAACTTCAAGATCGATATAGCTTCCATCAACTGCATACTATATCTAGACATGTAAAGGATCTAGTTTCCTTTAATCCTTCTCCTACTTTCATAATTTATGCGACTAATGAAGGATATAGTCCTAAAGTATCACAATCAGAGATAGAATCTTTATGCTCAGAGCTACAAGCTGAGTATTTTACCTCAGCCGCTAGTCTACAATTATATCTAGAAATAGCGACAGTGTATGATTATTAAATATTTAATTCTTTATCTATAACATCTGTGTAAGAAAAGATGTTATATCTTGACCGTCATATCTACTTTATTATCTCAGAGTATTTAGGGGATGTACATACCATTAAATCTTTAGATAGAGTTTCCCAAAATAGTAGAGATTTATGTAAGCATATATCATTACTTAAAGAACTCTTTAAGCTTCAAGGTTCTGATAGATTTATTACCTCAGCTGCTAAGGGTTTCATGGATGGTGTCTTATACTGGGAGACAGATGATTCAGACGTTCGATATGCTTTAGATCTAGCAGCTTCGAATGGACATCTCGATGTAGTGAAGTACTTACTTCACGATTATAATATCAATGATACATATAGAATCCAAAAATCTATATTAGGTATGAATATAACAATTAAGAAATATGAGCCTTTAATCCATAAAGCTTTAACAGCTCCAAATTCAAGTGTAGTAGAATTCTTATGGCCTCAAGTTAAGAACATAGAACTCTACATACCAGAGATATCTGGTAGTTGCGTTTTATTCCTTATAAATCAAGGAATAAAACCTGATACGACTTGGAGTATAACTCCTAAAGCTTTAGTAGAGTTAGCATTATTAAACTCTGAAGCGGCTACCATATTTCTAACTAAAGGTTATGTCACTAAGAAACTTGAGGTCTTTAATAGATGTTGCGCTCTTAATATCTTCTTGGTTCAGTGGTTTCTATCTCTAGAGGATCTACAAATGATAGAACTTAATCAAGGTTTCAAGATAGCATGTTATAGTAACCAACAAACGATAGCTACATATCTTTATAATACATATGGTATGATTATAGATGTAGATACCATTGTAGCCTTATTGAGGATGGATTTATGTAATCTTCATAAGAGTGTATTCTCAGAACCTCAGATCATAGAATTCTGTAAGCAGAACCTATTTAAGATAGAGAACTCTTTATATCATGACGCTTTAATTAATAAAGCAACTGCTAAATGGTTCTTGGAGAGCATCTAACTACTTAAAAGCAAAGATCTGATCTAAATGTAGTTCTGCTATCTCATTTTCTTCTCTCATTTCTCTAGATCTAGATAATATAGTATACCACATATTAGATTTATAAGCTAAATAAGCTTTATATACTGACTGATCTCTCCAATCAGTATATGTAATCCGATATTCATCCTTATGTTTGTTATGTGTATGACTTTCAATTACACCACTCTTGATGGTGTAATTTTTATCACCATCCTTAATCTTAGGACAGAAGATGGATATCCTATCACCCTTTCTAGCTGTTTTGAGAGTACATTTAGTGAACTCTACATAACCACCCTTGGAATCACCGGCTTGACGGAAATCCATTTCTGGTGTAATAAAAGTTATCTCCATTTGGCAGAATTAAAGGTTACAATATTATATATCATATAACAAGAAAATATAATATCTCATATGAGATATTATATATTTGCGCTTCTTTAACGCTCCGCTTCTTTAACGTTACACTTTCACTCGGATTATTATTCATTGTATAATGGTGTTAGGGCCATAGGAATAGCTATAAAACTCATGCCACTTTGAGATGTCGTGATCTCTGATGGTCGAAAATCAGGAATAGCAGAACCTGAAACTAGCTCTATAACATAATAGCAAGTTAGTGCTACTATTCTAGCTGTATCAAGTATATCTTCATTAGAACTTAGAGACATCAATGAAGTACCTTCCTCTGAGATAGGTCTATTAGAACCTGAAATGGCTGAAACCCTACTGTGTAAGGATGAAGTTTGTTTTACTATTTCTTTAGTTGGAGCTGTAAGGTAATTAATACTATTTAAGGTTCTATATATAGTTGTTAAACCTTGAGTTTTAGTTATAAACTCATTGAATAGGTTGAACTCTTGATCCATCTTCTCCCTATTAGGTGTAGCGTATTCTTCATTAGTATTAGGCAAGATATTAAGGTTGAAGCGATCAATGAGGCTGAACAAAGTTGAAGTGTCCTTACCATTATAATAGTTTACTAGAGCTTCATAGATCGCATTATATTCAGAGCTTTTGTTGATGTAGCTTAGATAATGCTTGAGACCTGTAGCAATAGCTTGAAGCGAAGGTTGAGCTCCAGATTTCAGCTCTTGAATTTGGGAGCTTAGCTTGTTCATATCTGGTAGACCTGTACTTCTAATGGGATAGGATGTGTCGGCTCCTTTCCAACCTCTAGCATACATAGAGAACAAGAATAAATGCCATAAGGCTTTCTTAAAGTATTCAGCCTCAGTGGGATTTAAGTTGATATAAGCTTTGATGGTAGCAGAGAATCTCTCTTGGAGTGTAGGTTGAAATCTGCTACCATATCTTTGACTTCCAGCACTAACATATTTAGAGTAAATAGGTTTAAGGCCTAATCGGATTTGATCCCTCTTGCTCTCTTCAGTCATGTTGAAGTTAAGATGCTCTAAGACTTTAGGGTCTCCATAGTTTTTACCATACTCACCCATAATATATGTATTAGGTGCCGTATTCTCAGGTTTAAAGAAGTAATTACCTACAGGGATGCGAGGAGGATTATTTAAGTTATTTCTGCAACATTCATTATGAACACCTAACTTAATGAAGGCTCGCTCTGAAGGTGTAGTAAAGTTAGGTTCATAGGATGCCACTTCCATTCCTTCTAATTCATCTTCCATCTCTGTCTGATCAGCTAGAGCTTGAAGATCTCGCTCCCTAACAAAACGATCATATAAATGTCCTAAAACCTTACCACATGTCTTACATCTAATTAAGGATAAACTACTTAAACTTTCAAAGGTCTCTATACTCATGTTTTAATATGTTAGTATATTAATACTATTTTGGGCTTCCGAACTTAATTTTGAGGAATCAACTAAAAATCCAGTCTTTAGTTTCGATGAGAAGATCGTCATGATGCTTTTATCCATGATTCTTACATCAGTTCCAGATACTTTACCTGATTCTAACCAAGCAATTATCTTATAGAGCGCATCGTCATCTTCCAAGAGCATAGTCTTCATACTTGGATCTGGATGAAATTTAGGTATAGTTATGGCATTAGCTGGATTATAACTTGTAGATGTAGTGTTATCATCTACAAATAGAATGTTACTTAAGGATATTCTACCTTTGAGATCTGGCTCGTTGCATAGTTTAGTTATAGGTTTAACATAAGAGCCCTTTAAAGTTCCACTAGGTATGACGTCGCAATAGTCTCTACTGTAAACCTTATCAGGATAATAACCCATAGAACCAAAAATCCATTCCACGATCCGCTCTACATATTCCTTAGTTCCTGCAGACCAAACAATTACCATGCCAAAGTTATTCATGACATAACGTATGAACATGTCGGTTCCTGGACGTTTAAGGGACCATAGATCTGCTAGCTCACCATTGCCAGAATCTAATCTGTAAAGTCTTCCCCTCATAGCTACATTTTGGTCTAAATAGTTATAACCCTTAGAAGAATCTATAATTTCTTTCTTAACATAGGTGTGGATTAAAGTTTCATCTAAATCTAGAACAATACACTTATCTAAGTGTGACATTTTTCTCTAATAATTTAATTAAATTCATGGCATTAATATGCCATGAATTCTTCAAATGCTAAGGTCTTCTCATAACTAGAGGACGTTTCAATGCTCCTTGACTTGTTGAACCCAAAGTAGAAGCTGTTCCTAACCTAGGAGTTATACTAACGGCTTTAGGTTTGACATTAACATAAGCTTTACGCTTGAGGTTTTCCCTAACATCTATGAAGAGTTCGTTCTCGAATGGGAACTTTTGGTTTAAGTTAGGAACAGATTCCGGAACTATTAGATCTGCTATTCTTTGAGGATCCAATGGTGGTAGTAGAATATCCTTCTGCCAGTCTGTATTATATCCATCTTGAGAGATTTCACATTTAATAGGATAGAGATCGATGAAATCGCTATGTGTCATTAAAGCACCAAGGCCAAAAGGAATTAAGGAGCTAGATTTAGGGTTAAAGATCATAAACATCTGCTGCAATGGATGATAGAACTTATGCACAGGATCTGCCTCCACTAGTTGATCATTACCTATTACAGGATCAATCATATCGGTTAGGAGAGGTGTGAAGTTATAAGGATAATACCAATCTAAATTAATAGCACCTACACTCTTAGAATAATAAAGCCATACCCACTCCAAAGTCATATAGTAAGCATTAGCAGCATCTTTGATAATATCTTGACGGCCAGGTTCATCAGGATCGAAGGAACCAATTAATGTAGAGAATCTCTTAGGTACAAGATTATAACGATACCAGTTATCCTTGAATAGCTGGTAATCCACTCCATCCGCAGTTCTAGAAGCTTCTAGCGCTGGATGTGGATGCTTAATAACACTTTCAGCTATACGATTGATAGCTGTAGCTTCACCGAAGGCTAAGGAAGCCATAATTCTCTTAATGGCTTCAAAGTTGATCCTTCCATCTGTAGGATTGACTAAGGGTTTAGCTATTTGTTTATAAATGAGCATCACATTATCTAAAGTGCTGATAACTTCATTGAGGGAGAAAATATGAGGCACAAAGTCATTACCCAATAGGAAGGCTAAAATCACGAAATCTTGGATAGCTGTATCGGATAGCATGGCCTTATTAATGTCTAGCTTTAGGGTCTCTATATCTATATAGTTGGTTCCCCTAACATCTTCTCTAACAATCCAGATGTTCTTGAGTGGGGATACTAAACTTAACATATAGAGATCGGCATCAGCTCCGTGAAACAAGTTAAGACCTTCTTGATCATAGAGATCGGAACGCATTAAATCCAAGATCTTGTGTTCTCCCTCTCCTGGAATTAAATGAGAGCTATATACTAACTTAAAACCAAGATTGTTACGCTCCATAGCGAACCATTCCTGGAGGAACTTATCTAAACCAATCATGAAGTCGGTTCCTGGACTAATAGCAGCTGAATCGAAACGCAATAAATCAGAGCTTGAAGTTAAAGCATTGATGTAACGTCTGGATCTTTGTTGATCTATTTTAGCTAAAGGTGCCACACCATCAACAGCTACCACTAGAATATCAGGACGAAATTTATCATAAAGACGTCTAATCTCAGAAGTTACTTTATGGTACACATCGTTATACATAACATTAATATCCTTGAGTTGTTGTAGCTTCCTTAACTCTAGATCATCATAAGCACCATAGGCAAAGATTTTTTGCGTAGCGTTATGGATGATTCCATTGAGATCGATGGATAGAGATGCGATCTTGCCTTCGTATCTCTCTTTAATTGCGGATGTCTTATTACGAATAAACTCTCCATAAAATTTAGGTATGCCCATTTCAACTTAAACGACTTTAATAAAATTGTCATAAAAATGTGCGATAATTATTATGGCTTCTGTTACATAGCTGTGATAATATTCTTGATTTTCGCGGCAATAGGTTTTTTCTTATTAAAGTTAAGACTTCTTGAATCCTTTATTCTAGGTGCTGTAGCCTCTTTTTGCTATCTCAACACAGTTGAACTTCCATCTAAAGTAACCGAAAGAGACAAAGCTGCGATTCATATCTTTTATTTAATAAATGTCATCCTCATTATCGCTTATGTCCTATATTCCATCTTCCAATCATCGTCCCTTAAGAGATAGACGTAACAATCAAAAGCTGATTATACACAAGGAACCTTTCGCTGGAGGAGGCTATGGTTCCATATTTAAGTGTGAGTATAATGGCGAGCATCTAGTAGCCAAGAAGATACCCCTAGCTAAAGATGGCTTCGTGGATCAACCCTTCGAACCCTTAATTATGGGTTGTAACATACCCTTCATCAACAAGTATAGGGATGTAGTATTTGAAGATGATTACATGTACATTATTCAAAACACGGGTAGATCCATGAAAGAATATCGTAGGTATGATATACCAGCTTATGATGATTCCTTACGTTGGTTTGCTATGCTTCTAACTGCTCTAAAATACCTTCATCGATTTAACATCGTGCATTTAGATATTAAACCTGATAACACTCTAATCTTTGGTCATGAAATTCATCTCAGTGATTTAGGTTTAGCCTCTATAGTTCAAGGAGATTATGAGAGACATGTAGGAACTGCTAGTTATAGGCCACCTGAAGTTTGGGCTAATCAAGCTAAAACCACTAAATCGGATGTTTGGTCCTTAGGTCTCACCATGTATCATCTAGTTAATGGAGAGGACCTCTTCTCCTCAAGCTTTTCAGACAAAGCCATGAGGAATGCTGAATACCGAAGAATGATGGATTCCTGGGCCAGAGATTATACAGATGGTAACAAGAAAACTTTTCATATGAACCCTAAGTATCCTCTAGCTCAAGTTATATATTCTATGCTCCATCCAAATCCAAATCTTAGACCTTCATGCTCTCAGTTACTCAAGAATCCCATATTTAAGACCACCACCATTCCTAAGAAACATCCTAGAAAAATCACCATTAAAAGAACTGAAACCCTGCATGTAGATTGGATTTATGCACTTCTAGAGGATAAATTTGCTACTCCTAAGCAAGGTTATGAGTTCTCTAGATGGTTTATTAACAAGAATTTCAACGGTCATCATATCTCACCTTCGGACTTTGACATTAAAATGTATCATCTCTTAGAACGACGCCTTATATCTAACACATCTTATATTCCTAAAACCACCTCCGACACATCATAATCCATAAAGTTATAACATCGCATCAGTGCGATGTTATATGTAAGTTAAGAGCAAGTGAAGGTATCTTTGGACCTTTGAACGAGATGACTTAGTCATCTCTTCGGAGGAAGGCTAAAGCCTTCCGCCAACGAGTGCTTTAGCACGAGATCGGAGCAATAGCGAAGCGTGAAGGGCGACAATGAATGTTTTTCATGAACTTCAAAGGTTACTATAAACTTTTTCATGATTCCTTGGGGTTTTTATATAAAAACCCCAAGGAGTCTGAATCTATAAGCTTTAAGAACAAGACTTCATGATTTTTATCATAGATTGTTCTAAATAGCACGTTATTATACTATTGCTGTGATAGTATAATATTTCTTAAAACGTATTAAGATCTTCATACATTGATTTTTCATGATCTTAAAGCTTATAGATTTTAGAAAAAATTATAGAGAACCTTTGAAGTTCATGAAAATCATTCGTTGAAGATCCAAAAACACCTTCATAGTTGCTCTATACTTACTATAACATCTCTTCATTGAGATGTTATAACTTTGTTCAACCCTTTTCATGAACTTTGTTCAACCCTTTTCATGAACTTTGTTCAACCCTTTTCATGAACTTTGTTCAACCCTTTTCATGAACTTTGTTC
>Ga0318567_10000196_pt1 | contig 27301 bp, 19 predicted proteins | sample GRESIP088b5f20_FD_203691 | JGI IMG/M metagenome (GOLD analysis project Ga0318567, IMG submission 203691) | Tropical soil microbial communities from Luquillo Experimental Forest, Puerto Rico - GRE.SIPMG.088b5f20 | ecosystem: Environmental > Terrestrial > Soil > Tropical forest > Bulk soil...
CATGGGAACGTTTTGGTTGAATCCATCGGAACGACCCGTATTCACGAAATAGTCGAAATCGCTGCCCAGCATGATTCCGTGAGGAAACGTGTAAGTAACATCCGCGGAGTAAGTTTGCGACCAATAAATTGAGTTCAGATTCTTTTGAACTGAATATGACACGTTGTTGTAAGTAACGTTCAGGTTTACCCCAAGATCCAGTTTGTCTTTGTAGTTATAATTGAATCCTGCGCCTTCCGTTGCGATCCATGTATTCAAAATGTTTCTCTCGCTGTACAGGAGGCTTATGTCGCGGTTGTAAACAAGAATTGAGGTCAGGTTAACCATTGCTCCTTTCAGCTTCTTTACGGGCAAGCCAAACGTAACAAATCCCATCGTGTTGTAGGCACCGTCAACGTTCACCGGTTTGATCAGTTGAACCGAGTTTGAAACGGAGTCGATGCTGTTGCTTATTTTATTGGAAGTATTGCTCACATTCACGCTCACCGCCATGTACCTCGCCGTGGCAAGATTAAATGTGTTGTAGGTAGCATTCAAATTATTATTGAACTCTTGTTTCAACGCAGGATTACCTGTGCGGATTTGCAAAGGATTGCTCAGGTCCGGAACATTTTGTAACTGCGCAATAGTTGGCGCATTCGTTCTGCCGCGGTAGTTTATACGGAGGTTTCTTCCCTTGCCATAATTGTAATTAAAACTTGCGGTAGGAAAGAAGTTTACAAAATGCTGCGTGGTAACAGAATCCTTTTGCGTAGTGTACAAATGGCTATTGCTTTGCTGTGTGGCAAACTGCACGCCGCCTCCAATTTGAAAATTGTATTTCTTTTTCTGCAGGCGGAAATTCGCGCTCACACGACTTGCGATGTAACTGTTCTCAAAATAATTTGTCAGCACCGGATTCAGGCTGTCATACTTCATCGTTAAAGAGTCGTAGTTGTAAGTCTTTTTATCAGAAGTGCTTTGATTGTTGGTGTACGCATAATTGATCTCAACGATCTTGTTGTTGCCAATCGGCTCCGTGTAAGAACCGCTTAGCACATTATTGTGACCATCTGTTCTTTGCGTGGTTTGCTGGTTCACATCACGCCTGCCTTTGAAGGTGGAATCGGGATTAAAGAAAAGATAAGGCGATTGGTTCAAACCATTGCCATCACTGTTGTTGGTCGTGTTGTTCCAACCCAGCGTCAATGTTCTTCCCGGTTTGTTTAGTTTGCGGCGGTACAGCAGGTTGTTGTTTATGTTATAGCCCTCGCGATCTGTGGAGTTGTAGTTTCTTCCGATTAAGGCGAGATAACCTTCATTGAATTTTGGGCTTTGCGAAATGGTGTACAAACTATCATCGCTGTGGCCGCTGGAGTTTTGAATAGTAAAACTTGGCGTGTACAATATTGAATTCAAAGAGTCGATCTGGTACTCAATCCTAAAGTTGAAGCGGTGATTTTGATTACGGTTTATCGAGTGCAAATTATCAGTTTGATTCGCAACAGAATCGTTAGGGAAAAACGATTGAGTGTAAGAATGTTGATCGACAACATTGTCAGTATGAGCAAAGAAATAACTTCCATTAGCCTCCACTTTTTTGCTCCATGTATCGCGATAATTGATGCCGCCCGACCACGATGTAATGTTTCCTCCTGGTGCATTTCCTAATCCGAATGCGCCACCACCGTTCACCGCAGTACCTGTTCTTGTAGTGGCTACCATTTGCGAGCCGGCTCCTCCAAAACCGCCGCCACCTCCGAATGCGCCGCTGTTGCTATTGCCTCCTGCAGCAGCCGCCATTCCTCCGAAACCGCCCATTGAGGAAATAACATCTGTAAGCGAAAAGCCTTGTTTGTTGACATTGTTTCCTGCTCCAATAATCGAAATTTGTCTCGGTCCGTAAAAACTATTTGCGCTTAAAGATTCATCATAACGTCCATCTGTTCCAATGCCTGCATTTATTTTTCCAAATAATCCTTTCTTGCGATCTTTCTTCAGTTTGATGTTGATCGTTTTTTGCCGGCTGCCATCATCAATCTTTGTAAACTTCGCCTGGTCGCTCATGTCGTCGTATACCTGCACACTTTCCACCATATCGGCGGTCAAATTTTTCGTGGCAATTTTAGGATCGCTGCCAAAGAATTCTTTTCCGTCTACATACACCTTTTGTATTTGTTCTCCTTGCGCTTTTATGTTGCCGTCTTTGTCAACCTGCATGCCCGGCAGTTTCTTGATAAGATCTTCTACTGTAGCGTAAGGTTTTGTTTTGAAGGACGAGGCGTTGAACTCAACAGTATCGTTTTTGATAATGATGGGAGGGCGCTCTACCACTACTTCTTTTAGGAGATCGACACGTTTGGTCATGTACACAAACCCAAGATTAATAATCTGTTGATTGGTGACGATGGAAAATGTTTTCTGGTAAGTATGATAACCCTGGAATGAAATTAGCAGTCGGTATTTGCCTGCATGAATATCTGTTATTTCAAAGTTGCCTTGTGCATCTGCAACGGCATAATCTACGGAAGTGGAGTCAAGAGCAGTTACTACAGATACAGATGCATCTGCCATTGACTGTTTGTAAACGGTGTCAACAATTTTTCCCTTAATGGTTCCTGTTATTCTTTTTTGTGAAAAAGCAGTTACAGTAATAGAGATAAGGAACAACAGGATTAAATATCTTTTCATAGACGCTTTAAAACTAATTCTTTAAAATCCTATGCAAAGATAAATGGTAAAAGTGGTGAGGACAGAGGGTGAGTGGCGGCGCTACCGCCTGAATTTTCACGCAAAGGCGCAAAGAGTAATACCAAGATTAATAGCGGTTTGCGAAAGCGCAAAGGGCGCAAAGGATTTCACTTAATTAATTTATACAAATAGTAAAAAATGAAAATGCCGCTTCTTGAGCGGCATTCGTAGTGTCAATACTTTTTTGAAATTCTTTGAGTCCTTTGCGCTGTTGGGGATTGCTATTTATTTCGCAGCACACTTCTTTGCGCCTTTGCGCGAAAAACAAACCGCTTTAGCGGTTCACTACAACTGCGCCGCAGCTGCATCATCCACAAACCAATGCAATTCTCCATTCACCGGTTTTATTTCCTGTGACGGATACATATCAGGATTATAAGCGCCTTTCAACACTTCTTTCAATGCATTCGCTTTATTTGCTCCTGTGGTTAAGAACGCAACTTTGGCTGCTTTATTCGTGATAGATTTTGTAATGGTAATGCGGAACATATCCTGCGCTTTCAGGAAAAATGCTACGCACCATTTTTCTATTTCGTGAACAACCGGTGTTCCAGGAAATAAAGACAATGTATGTCCGTCATCACCCATGCCGAGTAACACCAAATCGAAGCTTGTTTCTGTGTTATCAAAATAGCGGTGCAAAATGGTTTCGTATTCTGCAGCAGATTCTTCCGGAGAAATATCTGTGCGCATTACATGAATTTGATCGGCGGGAACAGACACATGGTCCAGCAATGTATCATACGCCATCTTCGCGTTGTTGCGGCTATCTTCAAACGGAACGGCTCTTTCATCTCCCCAGAAAATATGCAACTTGCTCCAGTCAATTTTTTCTTTGCATGGCGATGCTGCAAGAATGGTGTGCAATTTATAGGGAGTAGAACCTCCCGATAAAGCGATTGTAAATCTGTCTTGCTTCTTTAGCGTATCAACAATATAATCTGTGATCCATGTCGCGGCGGCGATGCTCAGCGCATCGGCGTTGGGAAACTTATGTAAAGTCATTGTGTAATTATGAAGTATGAACTATGAAGTATGAGCTATGAAGTATGGTTGATTTTTTGAACAATTCATAGTTCATACTTCATAGCTCATAGTTAAAATTACTCTTTGTGCGGTGCAGGCAATGTTACCCAGTTTCTTCCGTCGCGGGCGATCAATGCCTCTGCGTCTTCAGGTCCCCAAGAACCCGGAGCGTAGTTAGGAAAGTCCACCGGTTGTCTGGCTGCCCATGTATCCTGAATAGGTTTAATAATTTCCCATGAAGCCTGAACCTGGTCGGAACGCATGAATAGAGTCGCGTTGCCTTCCATTACGTCCAGCAACAACGTTTCGTATGCTTCCGGTTCGTGTTCTTCATATGCATCTTTATAGCTGAAGATCATGTCAACAGGTTTCAAAATCATATCCTGACCAGGGCGCTTTGCCTGGAAACGCAGACGGATATCCATGTCCGGCGCGATGCTGATGGTAAGACGGTTTGGTCTCCATGTATCAGCGGCTTCCGCAGGGAACGCATAGTTAGGAGCAGGGCGGAACTGAACAGTAACCATCGTTGTTTTTTCATGCATGCGTTTACCCGTACGCACATAGAACGGAACACCCTGCCAGCGCCAGTTATCAATGTAGAATTTAACGGCTGCGAAAGTGTCTGTTTTTGAATTCGGGTCAACGCTTTTTTCCTGCGCATAGCCAGGAACTTTTTCGCCCTGCATCCAGCCTTCAGCATATTGTCCGCGAACTGCATAGCGGTGAACGTCTTCAGTATTTATTTTTCTGATAGCATTCAATACGTCCACTTTCTTATTGCGGATCTCGTCTGCTTCAAAGGTTACAGGTGCTTCCATTGCCACCATGCACAATATTTGCAGGATATGGTTTTGCACCATGTCTTTCAATGCACCTGATCTTTCGTAATAATCACCACGGCCCTCAACGCCCACTGTTTCTGACGCTGTAATCTGTACGTGATCGATATAATTTCTGTTCCAGATTGGTTCGAACAATGCATTTGCAAAACGCATCGCCAAAATATTCTGAACAGTTTCTTTTCCTAAATAGTGGTCAATACGATAGATCTGTTTTTCATCAAACATGCTTGCAAGCAACTTGTTCAATTCAACCGCACTTTCAAGATCGTGACCGAATGGTTTTTCAACCACCACTCTTGTACATTTTGTATCAGCGCAAATGTTTAGAGGTCCGAGTTTGCTAACGATACCAGGAACCAATTGCGGAGCAACCGCGAGATAGAAAATAACATTCGGATGTTCGCCGAATTCTTTTTCTTTTTGTTTTACGATCTCAGCAATTTTTTGGTACTCCGCATCCTGCTCTGCATCCATTTGAAGGTAGCTAACGTATTGAGAGAAATCCTGCCATTTACCGGCACCGGTTTCGCCTTCTTTTCTTCTGCTGAATTGTTGAACACCGTTCAGCAAATGTTTGCGGTAATCATCATTGTTATAAGGACGACGACCTATACCTACAATTGAAAATTTTGTAGGCATCCATTCGTCAATAAAAAGATTGTATAAAGCCGGTGATAATTTTCTATAATTCAAGTCGCCACTTCCTCCAAATATGAATATGAGTGAGGGGGCTGGACGTTTATGATTTTGCATAATTAGTTGTTAGTTTATAGTTGATAGTTGTTAGCCGTTGCACTGAAGCACTCATAACTCACAACTCAATACTCATTACTTACTTGCCCCATTCAGTATGGAACTTACCTGGCTCATCAACACGCTCGTATGTATGTGCGCCAAAGTAATCGCGCTGTGCCTGCAACAGGTTTGTTGGCAATCTGTCTGACGTGTAAGCATCTATGTAGCTCAGCACAGTCATCAAACCACTTGCTGCATAGCCATTCAAAGCTGCTTTGGAAACAACATTGCGCAGGTTAGCCAGTTTGCCTGTCAGCAAATCAGCGATTTCTTTATCCAATAAAATGTTTGAAATTTTTTCGTTGCGTCCGTACACGCTTGCAAATACTTCCAATAAAGAAGAACGGATGATACAACCACCGCGCCAAACACGCACCACTTCTTTCATTGGAATTTCCATTTTCCATTCGGCAGAAGCCTTGGTCAGCAATTCAAGACCTTGCGCATAGCTGATCAACATACCGATGAACATTGCATCGTGCAGTTGTTTAATGAATGCTTCTTTTTCAGGAAATGCTTTCTCGGATGGTTTGTACAAAGCTGAAGCCTGTACACGCTCTTCTTTCAAAGAAGAAATGTTACGCATGGTAACCGCCATATCGATAGAAGGAATTGGAACGCCAATTTCCATGGCATCTTGTGATGTCCATTTGCCGGTACCTTTTGCGCCAGCTTTATCAAGGATCATGTCAACCAAACGATTGTTGGTCTTATCATCTTTTTGCAGGAAAATATCAGCAGTAATTTCTATTAGGAACGATTGCAAATCACCGGCGTTCCAGTCAGCGAACACCTTGTGCATTTCGTCATTCGTAAGGCCAAGACCTTTGTGGAGCATTTCATAAATTTCAGTGGTCAGCTGCATGATGGAATACTCGATACCGTTGTGCACCATTTTCACGTAGTGGCCGGCAGCATCTCTACCGAGGTGTGCCACGCAAGGAACGCCATTTACTTTTGCAGCAACAGCTTCCAGCATAGGTTTTACCACAGGATAAGCAACAGGATCGCCGCCCGGCATAATGCTTGGGCCGGTTCTTGCACCTTGTTCGCCACCGGAAACACCCATTCCAATGAAATGGATATGTTTTTCTTCCAGGTATTTTACGCGACGAAGTGTGTCAGTATAGTGAGAGTTACCTCCGTCAATAATAATATCACCCGGCTGTACAAGCGGTAATAGATCTTCAATAACATCATCTACAGGTTTGCCGGCGGGAACCAGCATCATAATCTTTCGGGGAATTTCCAGTAGGTCAATCATTTCCTTTAGTGTACCAACACCCTTCACAGTTGTGCCGGGAGTGGCGGAAGATTCCAATGCGGATGTCTTTAGATTGTCTTTATCAAAGCCTATCACTTTGAACTTGTTGTCTGCCATATTGAGCAGGAAATTTCTGCCCATTACGCCCAGACCGATCATGCCGAAGTTAAATTGAGGAGTACTCATGGTTTGTTTTATAAGTGTGTAAGAGTTTGCAATTTAAGCAATTTGAGAAAGTAGGAAGTAGAAAATGTTGCGCTAATCATAGTTTGGAAGGAGAGTGATGCTGAATCGTGTATGCGGAAACGTGAATGGGAAGCCGCGGCTGAAGCGGGTTTGCATTCGATATTCGAGGTTTCGCAATCGTTTACGTGAATGATGGGGAATCTGTTGTTGCGAAGTTTATAGAAGTACAAACGATAGTTGCTTGTCATCCCGGGGAACGAGGGATCTGGGTATTGCAAAGGCTTGTTGGGCGACGTACACTCAGATCCCTCGTTCCTTATAATGACAGATTTAAGAGGCTGCCGGGTAGCTGTCAGGTCTTGCTCTCTGTCATTTATAGTTTTTTGTTACAAAAGAATTAGCACTCGGGATGACCAGCAGTCTTAACGCTTGTTCATAAGGACCTATAATCAAAGAGGCTCTAAAAACAATGTTACCAATAGTTAAAAGGCTTGATTTTCAACTCTTTCACGTTTCACCCTTCGCCAGTCACGAACATTTACCCGCCCTCAAGCGTTTATAACGAGAATGGTAACATTTTTTTAATATTTGTCACTATATTCAATGTCAATTCTATATTAAGAAATTGTTACCAACTAAATTTGTGAGTATAGCCTGATCAATAACTTTATTTTTGCGCAAATTTTATATATGGGCCTCAACTCAGTAATGAAAATTTTTATGCCGAAGGACAAAGTGTTTTATTCTTTGTTTGAAGAAGTGGCAGTGACAGTAGCACAAATGGGAAAACTGTTGAAAACAATTGTAGCCGAGCCGGATTTTGACAAAAGGGCCGCTTATATTTCCCGTATGGAAGACATGGAGCACATTAATGATGACTTCACACACAAAATTTTCACCGAACTCGGAAGAAACTTTATCACTCCGTTTGACAGGGAAGATATCCACTATCTTGCCAGCTCACTTGATGATATTGCTGACTATATTTTCTCCGCAGCAAAAAAGATCAATTTTTACAAGGTAAATCCTAACGATCCCGGCATTCAAAAAATGGCCGACCTGATCGACCAAGGTGCTGAACACATTAAAAATGCTGTACACGAACTGCGTGACATGAAAAACATGCGCCAGATCACTGATGCACTTGTAAAAGTAAACAGCATCGAAAACCAGGCTGATGACATTTATGACTTGAGCATCGATCGCCTTTTCGAAACAGAACCAGACGCGAAAGAGGTTATTAAGAAAAGAGAAATTTACCAGGTGTTGGAAACAGTAACTGATAAATGCGAAGACGCTGCAAACGTTATCGAATCAATCATTATTAAATACGCTTAATCCCGATTGAAGTTTTCGAACTTCTAATTTTAAGTTAGACCCATGACATTTTTAGTCGTCATCATAATCCTGGCACTGGTATTTGATTACATAAATGGTTTTCATGATGCCGCCAACTCTATTGCAACGATCGTTTCCACTAAAGTGTTAACCCCTTTCCAGGCTGTATTGTGGGCCGCGTTCTTCAACTTCCTGGCCTTCTTTGTATCAAAATACGTTATTGGAGAGTTTAAAATAGGTAACACTATTGCAAGCTCGGTACATGCTGATTTCATTAACCTCCAGGTGATATTTGCCGGGCTCGTAGCTGCTATTATCTGGAACCTGCTTACATGGTGGTTTGGAATTCCATCGAGTTCCTCACACACTTTGCTGGGCGGTTTTATGGGAGCAGCAGTAGCACACGCAAAGGCACTGAGTGTAAACGGTGTGGATGTGATCAACTATGTAAAAGTGATTCCCATTTTCTGTTTCATATTTCTTGCGCCATTAATTGGTATGGTCATAGCGTTTTTCATAACCGTGATCATTGTAAATATTTGCAGAAAAGTAGCACCACACAAAGCAGAGAAATGGTTCAAGCGCCTGCAGCTTGTTTCATCTGCATTGCTTAGTCTTGCACATGGTGGTAACGATGCTCAAAAAGTAATGGGTATCATTGGTGCAGCCATCATTTTCTATGATAAAACACAAGGTGTAAACCTGACCTTCAATGAATTTGTCAACCATTATATGTGGGTGCCATTGGCGAGCTTTACTGCGATTGCTTTGGGTACCATGAGTGGTGGATGGAAGATCATTAAGACGATGGGAACACGCATCACCAAAGTGAACTCTCTGGAAGGTGTAAGTGCTGAAACTGCCGGTGCCATTACGTTGTACGTTACCGAGCATTTGGGTATTCCTGTAAGTACCACGCACACCATTACCGGTGCGATCATCGGGGTTGGTGCTACCAAACGTTTATCTGCCGTACGGTGGGGCGTTACCATCAATCTCCTCTGGGCGTGGATATTAACCATTCCGGTGAGTGCGATCATCGCCGCAGTCGTCTACTACATAACAGCGATATTTTTTTAAATAACTAAGCCCTGGCAATCGCCGGGGTTTTTTATTGATTGGGAGGAAAAGTTGTTTGTTGTTAGGAGGGAAGTTGCGGATAAAGCCTAGCAACTAACAACCACCAACTAACAACTGTCTATTCAGCTATTCAACCCGAAGGCGTACTTTGCATGCAGGAAAAAAGCGCAATGCAAAAGAGTTTAGTCATCAAGGGAAATAAGGCCCAGATAAGCAAGGCCCAACAAGCTTTCAACGGCCTGATCAGGAAAATTGAAAAGCTCCAACATTCTATTCAGCACATTACACAACTTTTAGATGACAAGATGCGGTTTTACTACAGTGAAATGATGCCGCAGGAAAGAGAGTTGCTCGATGCAAAAAAAGAAATCGTAAAAGAGTTATATAAAGCCTTTACCAGCAAAACATATAAAGGAAGGGAAAGGACATTGCTGAAAAGCATTATCACGAGCCACCTGGAAGATATAATGGAAGAAGAGGAGCTGGGTGAAGAGATGCAGCAGATATTCCGTGGAGTGAAAAAGATGGACTACCAGGAAATGAAGAAGAACGAATTTGAAATGGAAAAGGAAAAGCTGGAAGAGATTTTTAGCAGGTATGGTTTTGATACGAACTCTGAAGCCTTCAGATCAGCGAAATCTAAAGAAGAACTGCTGAAAGAATCCTTCAAAATGATGGATGAATTGGAAAGGAAGGCAGAGGAAATGAAAAACGAAAAGCAAGCAGGTAGGAAATCTAAAAAACAGCTTGCAAAGGAACTGTACGAACAACAAAAGGAAGAACTGCGCGGCAAAGATATTGGTCGTGTTTACAAACATCTCGCAAAGATGTTTCATCCTGATCTGGAATCGGATCCCGACAAGAAACTGGAGAAAGAAGAGCTGATGAAGCAGCTGACCATAGCCTACGAAAGCAAAGATCTTCACACATTGCTGCGACTGGAATTAGAGTATATTCATAAAGAGGAAAACAATACCGCAAACCTCTCGGAAGAAAAGCTGAAAGTTTATATAGATGTGCTCAAAGAGCAGGTGGTGGAACTGGAAAGTGAATTGCACGAGCTGCCGTTGCAACCTCAATACGCGGCGTTGCGTACGTTTGTGAAACACCCGAAGGAAATAATGGAGCTCAATCTAAATGAGAAAAAACTTCGTCTTGACAGCATGCTGCGCAATATGAAAAAAGCCGTGCAAAACCTTAGAGGTGATGATGCTGAAGCTGCATTGCAAATGCAAAAGATATTAAAGCAGTTTGAAGGGAATGAATAAACTGAATAAACTGAATTCTAGTCTTCAAAAGTTAAACATTCAATTTACTCAGTTCATTCAGTCTATTCAGTTTACTCAGTTCGAGCCTTACTTTTTCCGGTTTGAAAACAAATACCCAATACGAAGTTGCTGGCAACTATATTTATCGGCGAAAGTAAAGTAGGGGTCCGTTATCCTTCCAATAGGTGTATTGTACACAAAAGAAATTTCTATCCGTTTATTCAGTACGCATCCAATGCGACCGGAAAGTGAAATAAAATAGGTTCTAAAATCAGGCGAGAATGACTGTGTTTTTGAGTCGGAATTTCCAGTTGCATAATTATTGTTTTCCGGGCAGCTTGAAATGTCAAGCCCGCCACCGGCGCCAATGAAGAATTTGAAAGATTCAGTATTGTACAAATTGGTGAGCATGGACATGCTAATGCCAAGTGTATTTCTTTTCAGTGTGTAGTTATATTCTGTATTGCTGCTTTTACTGGTGCCATGGAGCCTGTCCATGTGGAAAGAAAGCTCGCCTCTTAAGATTACTTTGCCAATGGCAGGTTTTATGAATTGATCAACACCCACGGTGAAAGCAGGTGTTATGGAGCTTGGGAATTTTATTGACGCCAGATCCTGATATCCGGTGAATTTGAAGGAAGATCTGTTTGCGCCTACCTGAACAAAGAAACGGTTTTTCTTATAATGATTTGCTTTCTCAAACGCGACCTCATTTCCTCCATTGATCGTTTCCACTATTTTCGCAATGTCTCTTTGAACATACTTTGACCTGCCGGTCAGGGAATATAGTTTATCTGTGAGCGCATTGTTTTGAATTGCATATTGAATTAGCTGTCTCTGGAAAATATTGTCTTCCGTAACCCGTGAGGCCTCCACATTGTCAATAAAGGTATGGTAGATTAATTCCTGCGGTGCAGCATCGCCCTGGTCCTTAATGTAAAAGCGGATCTTTAATTTGTCTTTATAACTATATAGCTGAACATACTTACCGGAAGTTACCGTGCGAAGGAAAACTGTGTCCGTTCTGTGGCGCGGGTCTACTCCAACATGAAGCCGTGAGAATTCAGTCTCGTCCATACTGATGTTGCATACCCACCTTGAAAAGTATTCAAACCCTTCAATTTCAAAGTACTTAATGTCGCGGACGCTGTATGTCTGGAAATCTTTGTCCTCTAAGTTTTTTTTGAATTTTATGTCAATGGGGTTTCTGTCCTGCTCCACATAATCAACGTATCCGTGTAGGGTATCGGAGGCGTTTGTAACGACAAATGCTTTTTCAAACTTTTTTTGGGCAATACTGGACAATGAAAGCAGGAGGATGCCTGCGAGCGCAATAGATTTCATGTACGGTCAAATTCGGTTTAGCGTTTCGAAAAAATTGGGGTTAAAAATTTTGCCGGCAAATGTAAAGAATATTTGGTTAATGGATGATGATTCAGGAAGCCAGATCCCCGGGGGCTAAAGCGGGTTGAGTCAAGCATGGTAATATGGCCAAAGCAGCTTATTGCAGACTTAACCCTTGCTTTTTCTGATATTTCCCGCTTATTAGTAAATTTTCCTCATTTTTGTTATAGTCAACTAACCATTAAACATTATTTCACCGGGCATTTTTTATGCCTTTTTCTTAAAATTTATCAGATGAAAGGAATTATCCTGGCCGGCGGTTCCGGCACCAGATTACACCCGATCACTTATGCGATTAGCAAACAAATAATGCCGGTGTATGACAAGCCAATGATTTACTATCCGCTCTCCACCTTAATGCTGGCGGGCATTAACGAAATACTGATCATTTCTACGCCGCATGATTTACCAATGTTTAAAAGGCTTTTTGGCGATGGCAGCAGCTGGGGACTGAAACTTTCCTATGCAGAGCAAGCGGTTCCAAACGGATTGGCGCAGGCTTTTGTAATAGGCGAGGAATTTATCGGCAAGGATCCTGTGGCGCTTGTTTTGGGCGATAATATATTTTACGGAAGTGGCCTCGGAACAATGTTGGCCAATAACACTACTCCCGATGGTGGCATTGTGTACGCTTACCAGGTAAGCGATCCTGAAAGATACGGTGTGGTTGAGTTTGACGCAGCCATGAACGCTATTTCAATAGAAGAAAAACCCAAAGCTCCGAAGAGTAATTATGCTGTTCCGGGTTTATATTTTTATGATAACAGCGTGGTGGAAATTGCAAAAAGTCTTGAGCCGAGCCCCCGCGGAGAATATGAAATAACAGACGTAAACAAAGAATATTTGCGCAGAAAAAAATTGAAAGTGTCCATACTTGATCGTGGTACCGCATGGTTGGACACAGGTACCTTCGATTCGCTGATGCAGGCATCGCAATTTGTACAGGTGATTGAGCAAAGACAAGGCATTAAAATAGCCTGCATAGAAGAGATCGCTTACCGCAAAGGATTTATTTCAAAAGAAAAATTGGTAGAGTTGGCTACGCCGCTATTAAAAAGCGGTTACGGACAATATTTGATGCAATTGGTTGCTTCTTAAAAACCTATCTTTGATAGGCAACATTACTAATCGAAAACACAAAGTTTGGCCCAAAAACAATTATCTGCAAAATGAAAAAAATCTTAGTTACCGGAGGCGTAGGGTATATTGGTTCGCATACATTGGTTGATTTGATAGAAAACGGATTTGACGTTATCTCGGTTGACAATAATTCACGTTCCAATCCACGAATTTTAGAAGGAGTTGAGAAAATAACCGGCAGAAAAGTAAAGAACTATAAAGTTGATCTTTGCAACTACGACGACACCCACGCGATTTTTGAAGAGAACGACGACATCGTTGGTATCATACATTTTGCAGCATACAAAGCAGTAGGAGAATCAGTGGAGCAGCCGCTCATGTATTTCGAAAACAACATGGTTTCCCTCATTAATCTTTTGAAGTGCGTGAAAGAATTTGAGATATCATATTTCGTGTTCTCCTCTTCCTGCACAGTTTACGGAAACCCTGATGTAATACCGGTTACGGAGAGTACACCATTAAAGCATGCAGAATCTCCTTACGGTCTTACAAAACAAATGGGCGAACAGATCATCACAGAATTTTCAAAAGCAAATCCTACTCAATGTATCCTGTTAAGATACTTTAATCCGGTAGGTGCGCACCCTTCCATATCAATAGGTGAATTGCCAATTGGAAGACCGGCGAATCTTGTACCGGCGATCACGCAAACAGCCATCGGCAAATTGCCACAGATGAAAGTGTTTGGTGATGATTATCCAACAAGAGATGGTTCCTGCCTGCGTGACTATATACACGTGAGCGACATTGCGCACGCACACACACTGGCAGTGCAATTTTTGATCGATTCTAAAACAAACAAACGCTGCGAAATTTTTAATCTTGGCAGTGGCAATGGGGTTACTGTACTGGAGGCCATTAAATCGTTTGAGAAAGTAAGTGGCGTGAAATTAAATTACGCCATTGGTCCACGCAGAGCCGGCGATGTAGTGGCAATTTATGCCAACAATTCATACGCTGTAAAACAACTGGGTTGGGACTTAAAATACACACTCGACGACATGATGGACACGGCATGGAAATGGGAAGTGAAATTGAAAGAAGACGAGAAGCTATATAAGGTGCAGAACTCAGAACTCAATTAATTCAAAAGTAAAAAGTAAAAAGTCAAAATGGTCCTGATAATCCGAGAGTCGTTTTGACTTTTGACTTTTTAATTTTAACTTAAATAAAAAGTTATGCTTAAAGATATCCAGGTAACCGGAAAAAAAGACACACGCAGCGGCTTTGGCGATGGTATCGCAGAAGTTGCCCGCAAAAACAGTAATGTAGTGGCTTTAACAGCCGATCTTGCCGGGTCGCTTAAGCTGGCTCAGTTTATTAAAGAATTTCCGGAAAGATTTTTCCAGTGCGGCATTGCAGAGGCCAACATGATTGGTATCGGCGCCGGTTTAACCATTGGAGGAAAAATTCCTTACACCACAACATTCGCTAATTTCTCTACAGGACGTGTGTATGATCAGATCCGTCAATCTGTAGCATACTCAAATAAGAATGTAAAAATTTGTGCATCACACGCCGGCCTTACGCTTGGAGAAGACGGAGCCACGCACCAAATCCTCGAAGATATAGGCATGATGAAAATGTTGCCGGGCATGACAGTGATCGTTCCTTGCGATTATGCGCAAACAAAAGCCGCAACCATTGCCATCGCTGATTATGTTGGTCCGGTTTATCTGCGCTTTGGCCGACCTGTGTGGCCAATTTTTACCAACGAATCTGATTTTGTTTTAGGTAAGGCACAAATATTTTCCGAAGGAACAGACGTGAGCATTTTTGCTTGCGGACACCTCGTGTGGAAAGCCATTGAAGCAGGAAAAATTTTGCAGGAAAAAGGCATAAGTGTAGAAGTGATCAACATTCATACGATCAAACCGATCGATGAAGAAGCAATCGTTAACTCCATTAAGAAAACGAAATGCGCAGTGACTTGTGAGGAGCACAACATCTTTGGCGGCTTGGGAGACAGCGTTGCTCATGTTGCTTCAAAACATTTTCCTATTCCAATTGAGTACGTTGGTACAAAAGATACATTCGGCGAGAGTGGCACACCTGAGGACCTTCTTAAAAAATACGGTCTCGACACACCAGACATCGTAGCCGCCGCAGAACGCGTAATGAAAAGAAAATAACGGACGATTTCCACGCAAATCCGCAAGAAGCAAAGAACTTAGATTCGCTAAACACTTAACTCTTTTAAAAAAACAAAGGACGCAAAAAACATCATCATGTCTTTGCGTCCTTTGTTTTCTCTTTGCGCCTTTGCGTGAAATAGAAATGTATAAACTTTGTTGGAGACTCGCTAAAAAACATCAACGAAAATCAGTTCAATCTGCGTCATCTGTGTTTCATTTCTTAAAACATGAGTTATGCTTAAAACACTTTCATCGCTTGCCATTGCCTGCATTGTCAGCACCGCACTATTTGCACAAAACAAAAAAACATACTGCAATCCCATCAACATTGACTACGGCTATTGTCCCATTCCAAACTTCGTTACATGGGGCAAACACCGTGCAACCGCCGATCCTGTAATCGTAAACTATAAAGGCGATTATTATTTATTCTCCACGAATCAATGGGGTTATTGGTGGAGCAGCGATATGCTGAACTGGAACTTTGTATCGCGACATTTTCTTACAAAAGAATTGACTGATAAATATCCAAATCTTTACGACGATCTCTGTGCGCCTGCAGTAGGAATTAAAGGCGACACCATGTTTGTATTTGGTTCTACCTACACCAGCGAATTTCCTATTTGGCAAAGCACCGATCCCAAAAACAACAAGTGGGAAAAAGCCGTTGAGCATTTCGAGATTGGTGGTTGGGATCCTGCATTTTTCACAGATGACGATGGAAGAATTTACATGTACAACGGAAGCAGCAATGTGTACCCGATGTATGGCATTGAACTGGACAGGAAAACATTCAATCCTATCGGCACACGCAAAGAAACTTTGTTGACCGATGGCGAACGCTACGGCTGGCACCGCTTTGGCGAATACCAGGACAATACTTTTCTCAAAGGTTTTATGGAAGGCTCATGGATGACAAAGCACAACAACAAATACTATTTGCAGTGGGGCGGTCCGGGCACTGAGTTCAGTCATTATGCAGATGGTGTTGCAGTAGGCAATCATCCGCTTGGCCCATTCACACATGTTTCGTTGCCGATGAGTTACAAGCCCGGTGGCTTTGCAAGAGGTGCGGGGCATGGCGCTACATTCCAGGATAAATGGGATAATTATTGGCATGTATCAACAATGGTGATTAACGTAAAAAATAATTTCGAACGCCGCATTGGAATATGGCCCGCAGGTTTTGATAAAGATGGCGTGATGTATTGCAACACCGCATGGGGCGATTATCCGCATTACATTCCAACGGAGAAAGCAGATCATTTGCAAAGCCAGTTCACCGGTTGGATGTTGTTAAACTATGACAAGCCTGTGCAGGTCTCATCAACACTCGGCGGCTTTCATGCAAACAATGCCGTTGACGAAGACATCAAAACATATTGGAGCGCACAAACAGGCAACAAAGGCGAATGGATACAAACGGATCTCGGTGAAGTGAGCACAGTAAATGCTATTCAAATAAACTATGCCGACCAGGATGCGGAGTTCATGGGAAAACAACAAGGCACGTTTCATCAATATAAATTGTATTACTCAACAGATGGAAAATCGTGGAAGGTATTGGTTGATAAAAGCAATAACAAAACCGATGTGCCGCATGAATATGTACAACTCGATAACGCTGTAAAAGCACGCTACATCAAGCTTGAGAACTTACATATGCCAACGGGCAAATTCGCGATCTCCGGATTGCGTGTGTTTGGTTTGGGTGCGGGCGCGAAGCCTGATGCAGTAAAGCAATTCATCGTGCTTCGCACAGAAAGCGATAAACGCAGCGCATGGATAAGATGGCAGCCCGTTGAGAATGCTTATGCGTATAACATCTATGTGGGCACCTCTCCCGACAAGTTATACAACTGCATCATGGTGCACAATGCAAATGATTATTTCTACAAATCAATGGATAAAGAAATGCCATACTATTTCGCGATAGAAGCAATAAACGAAAACGGTGTATCTACTTTGACAACAGCAAAAGCCGAATAGGTTTCTCGCAGCGAGCGCAGCGGAGCGGCGGCGCAGCGGGCTCTAAAACTTTTTACATGAGGTGTAAGCAGACAATGATCGTTAGAGTGGCTCAACGACTCGAAAAGTCAATAGTTTCATGAATTCGCCGCGTCGTTGCTTAGCTGCGCTCGCCGCGTGAAATAAAATCTTTGCGTGAAACAAATCACTTGTTAAAATGCTGCCACACGATTTCGGCTTTTGATTTTCCAACTTCGGCTATAAGTTCTTCTTTTGTAAGGGTTTTGATTTTGTTTACAGAACGGAATGTCTTCAACAGCCTGTCGGCAGTGGATTTGCCGATGCCTTCAATTGTTTCGAGTTCGTTTTTAAATGTGCCCTTACTTCTTTTATTTCTGTGGAATGTAATACCAAAGCGGTGCACTTCATCACGAATGCGGCGGATCAATTTTAAGCTCTCGCTGTTGTATGGAAGTTTGAGCGACTCGCTATCTCCCGGAAAAAATAATTCCTCTTCATTTTTTGCAAGACCAACTAGCGTCATGCGCCCGATCAAACCAAGCTCTTCAATGCTTTGCATGGCATAGCCCAGCTGCCCTTTACCGCCGTCAATGATTACGAGCTGAGGCAAGTCTTGGTTTTCGTCCAACAAGCGCTTATAACGCCTGTAAACAACCTCTTTCATCGTTGCGAAGTCATTGATGCCTTCAACCGTTTTTACGTTAAAGTGGCGATAGTCTTTTTTACTTGGAATACCATCTTTAAAACAAACCATTGCCGACACTGGATAACTTCCCTGGAAGTTGGAGTTATCAAAGCATTCGATATGCACAGGCGCTTCCGAAAGCTGAAGATCTTCCTGCAATTGATACAGCACCTGTTTCTTTTCAAAATCTGATTTTCCTTCCAGCTGAAGAATTTTCTTTTTCTTCAATTCCTCTTTAAAATAATTCACGTTCTTTTCAGACAGCTCCAGCAGTTTCTTTTTATCGCCACCTTTTGGCACCATTATTTCAACAGTGTCATCAGGATATTCAATGTCAAAAGGCACGATGATTTCATGTGCCATGCTATTGAACGTAGAACGAAGTTGAGCAATGGCAAACTGTAAAACTTCCTGTTCCGGTTCTTCCAAATGCGTCTCTAATTGAATGGTGTTGGTTTGTACGACCGTGCCGTTTTGAATCATCAGATAGTTCACATAAGCAAGATCGCCATCCTTCAAAATGCTGAACACATCCATCGTTCCGAGGTGCCTGCTTACAATCACAGACTTCGCCTGGTAGCTTTCGAGATGTTCGATTTTCTTGCGCATCATCTCTGCTTTCTCAAAAGCCATATCTTCTGCATGCGCTCGCATTTGCTGTTTGAATTGCGAAAGAATAGGCCCAAGATTTCCTTTCAGGATATTTTCTATTTGCAATAATCCAGCGTTATAATCTTCCAACGATTGCAAGCCTTCACATGGTCCTTTGCAATTGCCTAAGTGATACTCGAGACAAACTTTGAATTTGCCGCGCTTAATATTTGTTTCTGTAAGATTGAGCTTGCAGGTGCGCAGCGGAATATTCTGCTTGATGAATTCAATCAACTCACGCACCTTGCCAACGGAAGTAAATGGCCCGAGATATTTTGAGCCATCATTTAATTTTCTTCGAGTAAGAAATATCCGTGAAAAAGGTTCTCTTTTTATAACAATGAAAGGATAGCTTTTATCATCCTTCAGATTGATATTGTATTTCGGCTGAAACTGCTTAATAAGTGAGTTTTCAAGCAAGAATGCATCCTGCTCAGAATCAACAATTGTGAACTCGATTTTTGTGATGCGCTGAACAAGCTCGTGTGTTTTATAGTTGACAAAAGTTTTGGAAAAATAAGAGCTTACACGTTTGCGAAGACTTTTGGCCTTGCCCACATATATCAGTTCGTCTTTATTGTCGAAGTATTTGTAAATACCCGGATTGGTAGGAATTGTATGTGCTATCTGCTGAAACTCACTCGCTGTCATAGTGTAAAATTAAAAAGTAAAAAGTAAAAAAGGGACGCTAACTATCGACCACCATTTTTTACTTTTTACTTTTTGACTTTAAAATTACTCCCCGCTCCACGAAACCTTCACAATCTTTGTAACCTCAGCACCATTCTTTGGCTGTGCAGAAGTTATGATCTGGCAGTTTTTATCTGCACGCCAGAATAGTTTTTGAGAAAAAGAGGTGTCGCCTTTTTCAAAAAATTTCTCAATATAAATTGTGCGTACTTTATCGCTCTGCACAGGATCTGGTTTTACCAAAACATCAAGTCGCTGTATTTCCAATGCAGGATTTTTTGTAGTGTAGGTAAACGTAACACTTGGGATCGATTGATCCGCAAAAGCAGTCTCCTTGTATTCCGGCTTAATGCTGGCATCACTTATATCCGGTGTATAAAATTCAGCCGCAATCTTGCTAAATTCTTCCTGTTTCATTGAAGAAGGAACGGAATCCTTTCCCACAATGGTTATTTTCAAAATGGGCAATTGCATCGAGTCAACCATATGCACCTGGCTTTTTACATAATCTGCAACCGGAAAAAAAACAACATTCGGATTCGCGCTGTCAATCGCCGTTCCCTGGTTGGCTTCGGTTTTTGGAGTTTTGTTGTTATTGCAAGCGGCTAAAACCAGTAGGAAAATAGAATATTGTAAGTACTTCATGGGGGTAAAAATAACTGAATTATTGAAGAGTTGTTAGTTGATGGTTGTTAGTTATTAGCAGAACAATACTGCGTAGAAAGCCTAACAACTAGAAACTAACAACGAACAACTTTATTTCAAAGTCTTCATGATACCAAACTTAATACCATATTCAATCATGTACTCATGAATGGGATATTTGTCTGAGTAAGTAGATTTTAACTGATAGCGGAATTGCGGGCCCAGTTGGAACTTCAGGCCGTTGGCACCAGTGTAGGAAATATATGTTTCAAGATTTGCGGCGTAATTGAAACGGCGCACCAGTGAATGTTCTTTTACGTAGTTATTGTAATCGTTGGAAAGCAGATAAGTGCTATGCGCCATCACATAGAATGGCTGGAACGTACCGGCAACGTTCAATTGCAGGCGATGATCACCAATGATCTTGGCATCAATTCCCACAGGCATTGACAACTGGAAGTATCTGTTTTGCAGGATCTCCTGTGAATAACCGTTCATGTTTCTGATAGACGTAAATGCCCTGATAGTATCATTGGCGCCAGGAGTATTCAAAGCAATAGTAGCTTTCTCACGTGAATAAGTATATGCACTCACGTTGTAACCATTCATATTCAACTGCAACCCTGCTTTCACAGAAATGCTTTTTGTAATGGGGAACAGCACGGCAGAACCTACTTCCAAACCGATCGTAGGTGAGTGGTTCACAAATTTGTTTACATCCAGATGGTTGGATGCAAGCGGCAAGTCCTGGCTGGATGTAGCTTTTGAACTTGGATCTTCCAGTTTTCTGAAACTGATAGTTGGCGAAAAATAGTATTGCAATTGCAAATGCTTTTGCTCTGCAATTTTTGGAATCTTCACACTTGTATAAGAGATAGGAATAACGATAGCTGCTAAAGATTTTTTAGGTTCAACATTAATAATTGGTTTGGCCGTAACAGCTGGGGCCTCCGGTTTATTTGTGCTGATCATTTTAACTGCAGTTGCATTCATTGCAACGTCAACATCTGTATAGTTATTGATAAATACCTTGCCCACTTCATTTTCAGGTATTGCTACATAGTTTGCAGCGATTGCATTTAGCGGAGGCAAATCGCTGAACTTTGTACTGAAAGAAGAAGTGATGCGTTGTGCAATCGGTAGTTTATCCGCGATCACTTTTGGCAATGCGGAATTTGCTACGTAATTGTAGCTGTTCAGCCATTTGTAAATATTGATATTGTTAGAATAAATGGGCTGGTTAAAAATGTGAACAGTGGTTTTGCTTTGTGTAAGGTTCAGGCCAGCCCTTATCTGTTGTAAGAAATCGGTTGCAGCGATTTCGTCGTTTTTAATTATTGAGCCGGACAATTCATTTTTATCAGAAGCTGTTTGCAAGCGCAGGATCTGGTCGCCTGTGAATAGGAACAATAAGAGCATTGCCGCCACGATTAGTCCGCTTTTCGTAGGGTGAAGAGTTCTATTGATTTTCTTCCACACCAGCTCCGACGGGTATAATCTGTGTTGGTCAGCCTTGCTTTTCAAAAACTGCTCAAATTCGTCTGTATAAAAATCTCTGTCCATTTCTACAAGCAATTTGGGGTACAACTCAAAGCTGCTTTACCTGGTAAAAAGTGCCAGCAGCCTTGTCTTTTGTTTTGGTTTTTGTATAATGCTCTTTTTTACAAGAACGTCTTCCAGCATTTGCCGTGCACGTGTGTATTGTGAGCGGCTTGTGCTCTCTTCTATATCCAGCATGTCAGCAATTTCTTTGTGGGTGTAGCCCTCAACAGCGTACAGATTGAGCACCGTTCGATAACCGATCGGCAACAGCCTGATGCATTCAACCACTTGCTTGGCCTGGATTACAGAAGGAATATTTTCTTCACGTATTTCAATACCACTTGCATAAGTGATATCTACACTATCGTTGAATTTTTTGTTTTTCTTTAAATGATTAATGCAGGTGTGAACAACGATGCGCCTTATCCATCCTTCAAAAGCGCCCTGGTTCCTGAACGTGTGCATTTGGGAAAACACCTTTATAAAGCCCTCCTGAAGCATATCTTCTGCGTCTTCCCTATTGTGTCCATACCGGTAACAAACTGCAAGCATCTTAGGGCTATACCGGTTGTACAGCTCCTTTTGCGCAGAAGCATTGTTTTGTAAACAGCCTTGAAAAATTGCGTCCTCAGTCATGGTGTATATTGCTCTCCTAATATAGACATTTTTTTTCAAACATACTAGAGAGTTGTTAGTTGTTAGTTATTGGTTGTTAGGCGTTATGCTCACCGGGATTTCCTAACAACTAACAACAATTAACCAGCAACTAACTTCTCAAGTATCGAAACCATACAACGACCGTATCAAAAACGTACACCCTATAATTCTGGTCGACTTCAATCTGTTGCTTATCAGTCATTTGTAGTGAGGCATATTTTTGGCGACCGATTTCAGACTGTTTTTGTAACCATTTTCTTGAAAAAACGTCGTATCACTTAAATCAGAAGAAATTTATGCTTAAAAACTATTTTAAACTGGCATGGCGAAATCTGGTTAAAAGTAAAGTGTATTCGCTTATCAATGTGCTGGGACTTGCGACAGGAATGGCCGTTGCCATGCTGATCGCATTATGGATTTGGGATGAAATAACATTTGATCAATACCATACCAACCATAAAGAGCTGGCGCAGATAATGACCACTTTTGTTGATAACGACGGCAAAATGGGAACCGGCCCGGCAGTTTGCCTGCCGATTGGAGCAGAACTACGATCCAAGTACGGAAGCGATTTTAAAAATATTTCCATGGCGTCGTGGAACCAGGATCACATTCTTGTGGTTGGAGACAAAAAAATTGCATCAAGGGGCATGTGGGTGGAAGGAAGTTTTCCGTCCATGTTTACATTAAAGATGCTGAAAGGAAACATCAATGCATTGGATGATCCTTCCACAGTTCTGCTTAATGAATCCACTGCAAGAACACTTTTTGTAGATACCGATCCGGTTAATAAAATGCTGCGCCTCGATAACAAAGCCAACTACAAAGTAGCCGGAGTGTTTGAAGACCTTCCTCACAACACAAGTTTAAATGAAGTAAAGTTTTTTCTGCCGTGGAAAAAATACATTACCACAGAAGATTGGATAACGCATGCAAATACACAATGGAACAACCACTCATGGCAGGTGTATGTGCAAGTTGCGAACAACATAAACATGGATAAGGAAACGGAGAAGATCAAGAATATAGTGATGGATCATAAAGTGGCCGCCACAGATGGAGTTGAACAGGCAGTATTGTTTCCCATGGATAAATGGAGACTTTACAGCGAATTCAAAAATGGCAAAGCTGAGAGCGGCCACATACAATTTGTATGGCTGTTTGCTGTGATCGGTGTTTTTGTGTTGCTCCTTGCCTGCATCAATTTCATGAACCTTTCAACGGCAAGAAGTGAGAAAAGGGCGAAAGAAGTGGGCATCCGGAAAACGGTGGGTTCTGTTCGCGGGCAACTGATTGGACAATTTTTAGCGGAGTCTGTTTTAGTCGCTTTCGTGTCGTTGGTATTCTCGCTCATACTCGCTGTTATACTAATGCCGTTGTTCAACAGGCTTGCGGAAAAGAGCATTTTTTTGCCTTTAGGTAATCCGATTTTTTGGATGCTCATAATTATATTCACTTTAATCACAGGATTGGTTTCAGGAAGCTATCCTGCATTTTATCTTTCGAAGTTTGAACCCATCAAAGTGTTGAAAGGAACGTTTCGTGTAGGAAGGTTTGCATCATTGCCACGCAAAATACTTGTAGTTGTTCAATTCACTTTTTCGATAGCATTGATCATCGGAACGATCATTATTTTCAAACAAATTCAGTACGCCAAAAACAGACCGGTAAACTACAGGAGTGAAGGATTAATCTCCATCAACATGTCCACGCCCGATCTGTATGGTCACTATGATGCTATACGCACAGATCTGCTTGCGACAAATGTTGTAGATAACATGGCGGAATCCTCAAGCCCAACAACAGATGTATGGTCCAATCAAATAGGTTTCAACTGGCAGGGAAAAGATCCCAACACATTACCAAGTTTTGGCACCATTGCAGTGACTGAACATTTTGGCAATACGATTGGCTGGAAGATCAAGGAAGGCAGAGATTTTTCCAAAGAATTTGCAACAGATAGTGCGGCAATGGTACTAAATGAAGCGGCTGTAAAACTGGTTAATATGAAGCGTGAAATTGTTGGACAAACAATACAGTTCAATGACAAGAATTACACCGTGATTGGTGTGGTAAAAGACATGATCATGGAGTCGCCATACACGCCGGTGAAACCAACGGTTTTCTTCTTTAACCCCAACTGGTCAAACATTATTACGATCGCAATAAAACAAAACGTGCCGGTTCAGGATGCGTTGCATAAAATTGAAGCGGTATTTAAAAAATATAATCCTTCATCACCGTTTGCTTATAAATTTAATGATGAAGAATACATGCGAAAGTTTGCCGACGAACAACGCATAGGCAAACTTGCAACATTCTTTACCATACTCGCGATTTTCATTTCATGCCTCGGCCTGTTTGGTCTTGCCTCATTCGTTGCAGAACAACGCAAAAAAGAAATTGGCGTACGCAAAGTGCTCGGTGCATCCGTGTTTAATTTGTGGCAGCTATTGTCAAAAGAATTTGCATTGCTGGTTGTTATTTCCTGCGTCATTGCCATTCCGCTTGCATGGTATTATTTAGATAGCTGGTTGCAGCGCTTCGACTACAGAACAACGATTTCATTCTGGATCATTGTTGTCTCCGGAACCGGTGCATTGATCATAACGCTTATCACTGTTAGCTTCCAGGCTATAAAGGCTGCGATAGCGAATCCGGTGAAGAGTTTGAGAACGGAGTAATTTGAAAAATTTGAAGATTTGAAGATTTGAAAATGAGGCCGCGGTGCGAATTAATAATTAATAATTCATTGGGCGGCCGAGTGTTAAAAAGCAAAGTCACCTAATGCTTGAAATACAATAGGGGCTGCATTCTTGAGTGAACGGAGCCCCTATTAATTATTAATTGATCAAAATTTCTCCCGTCATTTCTTTCGGAATATTCAATCCCATAAACGTTAACATCGTAGGCGCAATGTCTCCAAGCTTACCTGGTTTAATAGTGCCTTTCCAGTCGTTGGAAATGATGAACAAGGGAACCGGGTTCAGCGTGTGTGCTGTGTTTGGAGAACCATCAGCATTGATCAGGTAATCAGAGTTGCCATGATCTGCTGTAAGGAAAACAACATAGTCGCTTTTCAATGCAGCGGTAACGACTTTTTCCACGCATTTGTCAACAGTTTCCACTGCTTTGATTGCAGCTGCCCAAACGCCTGTATGTCCCACCATGTCAGCGTTTGCGTAATTCAATACGATGAAGTCAGCTGATTTGTTTTCTATTTCAGGAACCAATGCATCTGTAAGATCATTGGCGCTCATCTCGGGCTGCAGATCATAAGTTGCAACTTTCGGAGATGGTTTCATAATACGCGTTTCTCCTTCAAATGGAACCTCGCGGCCACCGCTGAAGAAGAAAGTTACGTGTGGGTATTTTTCAGTTTCTGCAATGCGAATTTGTTTCAAACCATTTTGCGCAATCACCTCACCGATCGTGTTATTCAGGTTGTCATTTTCAAAAACAACGTTCACGTTTTTAAACGTCTTGTCGTACTCCGTCATCGTTGTATAGTGCAGGTTCAAATGTTTCATACCTTGTTCCGGGATATCCATTTGCGTTAGTACTTCTGTTATTTCACGACAGCGATCCGTACGGAAGTTGAAGCAAATTACAACATCGTCATTTTTTATAGTAGCTAAAGGTTGTTGAGCAGAATCAAGAACAACCGTTGGTTTAATGAACTCGTCAGTAATGTTGTGAGCATAAGCATTTTCAACAGCAGCGATTGCATCAGTTGCTTTTTCGCCAACGCCGTTCACCAATGCATCGTAAGCAAGTTTTACTCTTTCCCAGCGTTTATCGCGGTCCATAGCATAGTAACGGCCACTAACACTCGCAATTTTTCCGGTAGAAGTATTCAGGTGTTCCTGAAGCTCTGTGATGAAACCCAAACCGCTTTTCGGATCAGTATCACGGCCATCAGTAAACGCATGAATGAAAACATTGGTCAAACCTTCCGTCTGGCACATGGTAGTCAATGCCTTAAGGTGGTTGATGTGAGAATGCACACCGCCATCACTCACCAAACCGATAAGGTGCAGCGGCTTGTTATTTTGCTTCGCAAATTTTATAGCACTCAACAGCATCTCATTTTTATAGAATTCGCCACCGCGAATAGCCAGGTTAATGCGCTGGAGCTCCTGATTCACTATTCGGCCCGCACCAAGATTCAGGTGTCCAACCTCACTGTTACCCATTTGACCCTCCGGTAAACCAACCAGCTCCCCGCAGGTAGTCAGCGTAGTATTTGGGTATTTATTATATAGAGAAGATACAAAAGGCGTTTTTGCATGTTGAATTGCGTCGCTGGAAGGAACCTGTCCCAGTCCCCAGCCGTCCATAATAATCAGGATCGCTCGTTTTTTTTCCATAAATGTTGAACTGTTTTATAAATATTTTTCTGAAATCCGTTACCGATGGTTGACCATAAACCATAATACCGCGACTATTTTCTGTGAAAAAATGCAGGGTATTTTAGTTGCCGGTTTTAAAATTTGCAAAACAATCGTGGGTTTACTGTATGAAATACCGTTAATCGGGCATTTTCATCGTAAGGGCCGATAAAGTTATTGCTTTAACATTAAATTGGCATGTTTTTGGGAGAAATTAGGAATCCATGAAAAACCGGACCTGCTGACCGTTTAATTGAAACTCAATATTGTTTATGAAACTTTCTATTATTGGCTTGCTGTTGGCCATTTTTTTGGTGGTAAACCGAGATACTAAGCCCGAAGTGGCTGAGATGGACTCGATCGTTACCGCCCTTAAGGAAGGCGACGCAGGCATGCTCTCCCGGTTTTTCGACTCCAGAATTGACATTGAATTGCCAGATAAAAGTGATAATTTTAGTCGTGTGCAGGCACAAATGATCATCAAAGATTTCTTCAGCAGTAACATCGTTCAGGATTTTGAGATCAAACACAAAGGCGAAAAAAGTGGCTCTCAATATTGCATCGGTATCTTAATGACCAAAAACGGCAAATACCGGACAACCTTATTCATGAAACAAAAAGGCGATAAACAACTTCTACAGGAAATTAGTTTCCAGTTTATAGAATAAAGAATTTATCCCTTGAAGCTGATGGGGTCGTGGCAATGTCCACGGCCCTTTTTGTTTTAATTAGGAATTAGATGATAAATAGCAATACATAGGTTACACTTTTTTCTGTAGCAGAACATCGGTAACACTTTTACAGTTCTTTGACATAAAGTGTTTATACTCAACATAAAAT
>Ga0318567_10000197_pt1 | contig 27260 bp, 25 predicted proteins | sample GRESIP088b5f20_FD_203691 | JGI IMG/M metagenome (GOLD analysis project Ga0318567, IMG submission 203691) | Tropical soil microbial communities from Luquillo Experimental Forest, Puerto Rico - GRE.SIPMG.088b5f20 | ecosystem: Environmental > Terrestrial > Soil > Tropical forest > Bulk soil...
TCATCTACAACTAAAAATAAGATTAGCGGTAAAAAATGAAGAATTGGGTTAAAAAAAGATTCTCTAATTTGCTTTCTCAGCTTTTCCATACTCGTTGAACTATATCATCGACCTTGTAACAACAATGAAACGGATATAGTTTGTTCACGCTCTTAGAAACATCGATTATTCAACTAAAACGCCATCATGCGGCTCACATATTTACCAATAATATCAAATTCCAGATTTACAACAGACCCAGCAACTATTTGATGAAAATTTGTATGCTCATGTGTATATGGAATAATTGCTACCTGAAAACTATTATCAGTCGGGTTACAGACAGTCAAACTAACTCCATTCACAGTCACAGAACCTTTATCAACAGTCAGGTAACCTCGTTTAGCCATTTCTTTATCAAATGGATATTCAAACGTAAAATACCAGCTGCCATCAGCTTCTTTCACCTCTATACACTTTGCAACCTGATCTACATGACCCTGAACAATATGTCCATCCAATCGGCCATTCATAAGCATACTACGTTCCAAATTCACCTTACTTCCGGGAGCAAGCAAGCCCAGATTAGTACAATCAAGCGTTTCCTTAATTGCTGTTACCGTATAGGTGCTATCTTTAATTGACACAACTGTCAGGCAAACTCCGTTATGAGCTACACTTTGATCTATTTTAAGTTCATTCGTAAATGAACAAGACATGGTTATATGAAGATTCTCTTGATCTTTCTTTAACGCAACTACTTGAGCTGCTTCCTCAACAATTCCTGAAAACATATTATTTGACTTTACTGTATATATTTAGTTTTACTTGACAATACTCTTTATGACCTGGAAACACTCTTAACGCCCTTTACCACCCGCAGTTTCTTTACAATTGATTCTAATTCATTAGTATCATTCACCATAATAGTCAGATTACCTTGAAACAATCCGGCATTCGAATCTATTGAAATGGATCGGAGTGATATATTCTTTTCTTTCGAAATCAACGAAGTTATGTTTGTCACAATTCCTATGTCATCGTGACCAACAATTCTTAACGTAATTGGATATTGCGAGCCAACAGATTTTCCCGACCATCTCGCCTTCACAATACGATAACCAAAACGAGCTATCATTTGAGGTGCATTGGGACAATCGGTTTTATGAATTTTAATTCCTCCTGCCACCGCCACAAATCCAAAAACATCATCACCATAAATAGGATTACAACATTTAGCCAATTTAAAATCCACACCTTTCAAGTCCTGTCCTATAACCAACACATCATCTTTTGATGAAGTTGCAGCTAACTCTGGTTCTTTCGAAAATGAATCAGCCCGACGAGTTTCAACATGTTCAATCGTAGTTGGTTTATCCAAATCAAGATACGCATCGCGAACTACGTGCATGTCCAGATTTTCACGAGCTATTTCCTGATAGAAATCACTTACTGTTTTGTAACCTTTCTTTTTCGCCAAACGGGAGATTTTCCCATCATCCAAATCTATCTTCCAGTTTTTAAAACGACGAATAAGAGTTTCTCGTCCAATCTCAGCATCCTTAAATTCAACCTCCTTTAGCGCCTGACGAATTTTATTTTTGGCCCTCGACGTTGTAACCACATTCAACCACGCCGGATTTGGTTTTTGAGTTGGTGAAGTAAGCACTTCAACCTGATCGCCATTATTCAGCACATATTTTATCGGCATATTCTTGCCGTTTACCTTTGCCCCCACACACTTGCAACCAATTCCAGAGTGAATGGAAAATGCAAAATCCAGTGCTGTGGCTCCTTTAGGCAACTTATGCAAATCGCCATTCGGCGTAAATACAAACACTTCTTTATCGTACAAATTCAACTTGAATTCATCCATAAAATCAACAGCATTCAGTTCCGGGTTCTCCAAAATTTCCCGGATACTTTTCAGCCATTCATCCATGCCTGACTCACTCTTTATTCCTTTATATTTCCAGTGGGCAGCCAATCCCTTTTCTGCAACCTCATCCATCCGGACGGTCCGAATCTGAACTTCAACCCACTTACCTTCAGGCCCTAACACCGTCGTATGTAAACTTTCATATCCATTGGTTTTTGGAATAGAAAGCCAATCGCGAAGTCGTTTTGGATTAGGCTGATACATGTCAGCCACAATAGAATAGGCTTGCCAGCAAGCAGCTTTTTCCTTATCAATATCCACATCAAAAATAACACGAATTGCAAACAAATCGTAGATATTTTCGAAAGCAGTATTTTGTTTTTTTATTTTAGAATAAATGGAATGAATGGACTTAGTACGACCTTTAATGGAAAATTCATAGCCCAACTCATTCAGCTTTTCTTTCAACGGTGTTATAAACTCAGCAATATACCTGTCTCGCGATTTTTTCGTATCGTGCAGTTTATGAGCAATTTCCCGATAAATATCCCGATTGGTATGTTTTAAAGATAAATCTTCTAATTCTGTCTTTATGGCATATAAGCCCATACGGTGAGCCAAGGGAGCATACAAAAAAGAAGCTTCGCGAGCTATATTTTGCCGTTTATCTTCGGGAAACGAATCTAAGGCTCGCATAATTTGCAGATGTTCAGCAATAATGATTAAAATCACCCGAACATCCTCGGCAAAAGTCAAGAATAATTTTCTGAAATTTTCTGTTTCAAGCGAAGCATTCCTGGCATACAATTCCTCCACCCGCATCATTCCCTGAATAATTGAAGAGACCTGCGTATGAAATTTTAACTCAATATCAGCTACACTCAACTGCTTTCTCTCCACTAACTCGTGAAACAAAACACTTAAAGCAGCCGCCTTACCCAATCCGATTTCATTGATAACGATTTCAACAATCTGAATCTTATCTCCTATAGATCTTCCCGGCGTGGTACCCTCTGGCGGAAATGACATGAAGTATTCTTTCAACATCAACCTTATCTCTTTTCTTTCATCAAAAGTAAAAAGATTTGAGTGAGCACGAAGAAACTTATGATATTGTTTATGAAGCGATGTCTGGTTCTTTAAAGTCATAATCCGGCTGTCAGTTATTAGTAAATATTTAAAGTTATCAAAGATTTTCAAAAGCAAAACTTCTGATTACAAACCATTTTTCTACCTTCTCATTCTGCTTTGATACCACTATTTCTAATTCAGTTTTCAATTGCAAAGATACGACACAAAATTCAAGATCTTACAAATTAACTTGGAAAAATAAGACAAGATCAGCGAGATAATAAAAATATCAAATAAAAAATTGTTCTGATTGAATGGTTTTGAATTTTCTTGCCTAAATTTGCAAATAATGAATTTTTGTTTTTACTCTATACACATTTCACCACACTTTAACCCTCAACATGGCACAATACACCGATTCAACACTCAGCAACCAATATAGTTTATCCATCCGAATCAGCTCAGATGGATTTTCTTTGTCGGTTGTTGACGAATCGAATAACTTACTTTCAACAAAGTCCGTACCGACTGCGTTAGCATCACTATCTGTTGAACAAATTACGCAATTAATAAGTAGAGAAACTCAACTCAATTATCGAAGTATTCATTTGATTTACGAATCAGATGTTTACCAATTTGTTCCAATTCCTGTTTTCAGGTCCAATGAAGCTGCCGATTATTTGAGTCTGCAGCATAAAATAAATAAAAACGATATTGTACTATACAATTATCATCCGGCTTGGGATACGGTAAACATATTTGCCATCCCTAAAGCAATTCAAGCTACACTGAGCCAACTATTTCCAAATACAATTATAGAACATCATGTAAGTTATTTCTTATCTGCTAAAGTAAAAACACAACACGAAAACTCTGTTTTTATCTGGAACCGCGATAAGATAATGGATTTGATCGTACTTAAGAAAGGAAAGCTCTATTTACTTAATAGCTTTCCTTATCAAACAGCCGAAGATTTTGCATACAACACACTGAATGTCATAGAACAGCTATCAATCGATACCGAAAATTGCGCAGTGAGATTATTTAATGCGGAGAAAAAAACGGAATTAAAACACACATTAGAAAAGTATCTGACAGTCAAATGCAATTAGCTGATATGAACTTTTTCAACAACTCAATTAATTGAAAATTAAATTTAATGCGAATAATTAGCGGAAAATATAAAGGTCGGAGAATCAATGCTCCCAGCAACATTACAGCCCGTCCAACAACTGATTTTGCCAAAGAAGGCTTATTTAATTTATTGAACAACCGGATTGACTTTGAAGACATCGATGTGCTCGATTTATTCGCTGGCACTGGAGGTATCAGTATTGAATTTGTGTCACGCAATTGCAGAAACGTAATCAGCATTGAACACAATGACCGACACTGCAACTTTATTCGCAAGGTTTGTTCCGATTTAAACATAAGCAACTTGTCCCTTCTCAAGATGGATGTCTTTAAATTTATCGATAGTTGCCACACTCAATTTGATATGATTTTTGCCGATCCACCCTACGAATTAGAAAAAATCGAAGAAATTCCAAACCTCATTTTTTCGCATAACCTACTAAAAACTGATGGTCTTTTCGTACTTGAACATGGGAGTAAAACTAATTTCAGCAATCATCCTAATTTTGTCGACCATCGAAATTACGGGAATGTAAATTTCAGCTTCTTTGAAGTAAAAAACGACCTCAATCCCTAAAAAGATACAAACAATAAAAAACTCTAAGCACAATAAATAGGCTGAAAATCATATTGAAATTCAGCCTATTTTATTTTCAACACTACATCCAATTAGAAAATCAGTTGCTTTTAATCACCTGATACCACACTTCATTATTCTGTACAATCGCCTTATATTGGACTTTGCCCAGCGTATAATAAGTCTGACCATCAATTACCACTTTATCATATCCTTGAGGGATACTTTCCACTATCGCACCAAGCGGAGCTTTAACCACTTCATATTTTCCATCTTTCGGAGTATAGTATGAACCATAATAGTAATAATACTGTACCCCATCCAACGTGAATTGAAAACTCTCTTTTGGAACAACTTTAGTTTTATATCCCAGCGGAGCAGCCACTACTTCATATTTTCCATCATCATCTTTATAGTAGATACCATCGTTGTAATAGAAATTAAAGCCATTATAAAAGAATCTCCAGTCGTACGGAGGTAAATTCCAAAAGAAATCACCCCAACTAGGCAGATAAAAATAATACCAATAAGGAATAGTCCTGTTTCCATAAAAACCACGGTAAAAATGCCCCCGGTATCCAAAATCACGAGGCATCACTCCCACATGGCTGCCTCCGCGAATAACTCCACTGCGGATTCCACCGCCATGTCTTTGCGCATCAATTTTTGACATTCCAGATAAATCCAAAGCAAACAAGAGTACAAATATCACAGCAAACTTTGGAATACGAATCAACGATGCGCAGCGTTTAAAATTTAGCTCAAACCGTTTCATAATCATTGATTTTAATTTCTTACTATGACGCCGTCAGCCATTCATAGTTTAATCTTCAACCCAGCAAAACAAGTGCCAAGACAGCCTATTTAAACTCATTTATACTTTGCAATTCATTTAAGTAAAACAAACTAAATAAAAAAAAATCCGATTGAAGTTCAACCGGATTTTTTTATTCTATATTTCTATTGATTCATTGTAGAGAGGACTCTGGATAGTTTATTCTTTTTTCAATACAAACGCCGTACGAGCCGGAATGTAGAGCTTCAACCACTCTTTGCCAGAGGGGTCTCTTGGGTAAGGCTGGCTAACATGAACAATAGTTTCATCGATCAAATTAAACCCACCAAAAATAGATGCATCTGAATTAAGCACAATCTTATAACTTCCTTGATCTGCAAGAATTCCATAATCGGTAAATGATTTCGTGCCATTAAAATTAAATACAAATACAAAATCACCTCGTTGATACGCTAACACCTGATCTCCCTCTTTATCCCAAAGTTGCTGTACCGGGGTTTCATTAAACTGGGGAACAGAATTTATCAATTCAATCATGCCCCGATCAAACTCGCCCAAAGCATTATAAAGATATTTTTCATTATCCACCAATTCCCATTGACGGCGGGCATATTTATGCGACCAACCGTTTCCTTCTCTCGGGAAGTCAATCCATTCTGGATGACCAAACTCATTACCCATAAAATTCAGATACCCGCCATTGATGGTAGAAGCAGTAATGAGCCGAATCATTTTATGCAAAGCCACACCACGGTCAACAATCAACGTATTATCTCCACGTTGCATGTGCCAATACATTTCAGCATCTATCAAACGGAATATAATCGTTTTGTCTCCAACCAAAGCCTGGTCATGGCTTTCGGCGTAACTAATTGTTTTTTCATCCGACCGGCGATTAGTCAACTCCCATAGAATATGACCCACTTTCCAGTCTTCATCTTTTACTTCTTTAATCATTTTAATCCAGAAATCCGGAATACCCATAGCCATGCGGTAATCGAAACCAATCCCTCCATCGGCCACTTTGGTAGCCAAACCAGGCATCCCACTCATCTCCTCAGCCACCGTAATGGCCTTTGGATTTACTTCGTGAATCAACTTATTAGCCAAAGTCAGGTAACAAATTGCGTCTCCATCCTGATTCAGATTGTAGTAAGAATCATAACCACTAAATTCTTCACCCAGTCCGTGACTACGATAAAGCATAGATGTTACACCATCAAAGCGATAGCCATCAAACTTGTATTCTTCAAGCCAGAATTTGCAATTGGAAAGCAGGAAGTGAAGCACAGAAGGTTTAGCGTAATCAAAACAAAGCGAATCCCAAGCCGGATGTTCCCGGCGTGCACCTCCATGAAAATATTGATACGGTGTTCCGTCAAAACGACCTAAACCTTCCACTTCGTTTCGAACGGCATGTGAATGAACAATATCCATAATTACCGAAATACCCAGCCCATGAGCATCATCAACCAACTGTTTCAATTCTTCCGGTGTTCCAAAACGCGATGAAGCTGCAAAAAAGCTGGAAACATGATAACCAAATGACCCATAATACGGATGTTCCTGAATGGCCATTATTTGAATGCAATTATACCCGGCACGATGCACACGAGGTAAAACTGTCGTGCGGAATTCATCGTAAGTAGAAACTTTTTCCTCGGAACTGGACATGCCGATATGGCATTCGTAAATTAAAAGCGGATCTGTATTCGGGGTAAAATCAGTATTTTTAAAAACATAAGGCTTAAAAGGACTCCAAACCTGCGCACTGAAAATTTTAGTGGAATCATCCTGAACCACCCTGCGCGCCCAGGCCGGAATACGTTCACCACTTCCACCGTCCCATTCAATCAATAGTTTATACAACTGGGAATGTGCAATAGCATAGTCGGGAAGACGAATTTCCCAAATCCCATTCTGCATTTTCTTCAATTGATAATCAGGATGTCGTTGCCAATTATTAAAATCGCCAATCAGAAATATAGCAGTAGCGTTGGGTGCCCATTCCCGGAATACCCAACCATCGGACAGCCGGTGCATGCCGAAATACAAGTAACCGGTGGCAAAGTTCGACAGAGTCTGTCCTTCGGGCACTAGTTTCTTTTCTACGCTTTCAAAATACTCATAACGTCCGTTTATAGCATTGGCATAGGGAGCCAGCCACGAGTCGGATTTTAATATAGCAAGATCTTTCATACATTCAAGTTTAAAACCTGCGGATTCATTGTTTACAAATACGCAGACAGGATTTTGGAAAAATTGAACAGTATTATAATTTAAGGTCAATGATTCATTCACAAAAGCGAATGATTTTAATACGTCCGTTTCGAAATAATCTAGCAATTACGCTAAGTACTAAACTAAAACTTTTACTATAATTTTTTTATGTGTTCCTGTTGCAATGCCAGGTTGATGTCCGTCGGTTGGGAAAAACACAGCAAACTCAAAAGGCTGAACGAGAATCAGATTAGAAGCCTTATCGGCAAAAAACGCAATATCTTTTTCGGCATTATAAGGGTCAGTCACTTGTGTCAGTTTGTCGGCTGCAATCCAACCCATTGTTTCTGGTGCACCTATCGGAACTTGAATATCGATAAAGCGGTTGTGTGTTTCCATACGTGCCGCATCAACAGTCTTTCCTGTCAGGTCCACCACATTCACTACCAGATTTGCACCATCCAATTCGATTTTACCTATCGGAAGCGCAGCTAAGTCTGTGTTGCGCAAAAAATCAAAAGCCATTTTAAAACGTGGATGAACCGACTCATAAAGTCCGCCATTTTCAAGGGAATCTAAAATCATTTCTTATTTAAATATGTGTTATGAATTTGTTTCGTCTACCGTATAATTTAAAAATTGATTGAGTGGATAACCGGACTTCAACACCGCAGCAACCTTTGGCAAGAAATCAATAGATTCCAATATGCTTTCGTCCAATTTATATTCAACCATGTAATGTTTCAGTTTGAGCAATTCGGCTTCCGGAAAATCTTTCGGAAAACCGCGTGGGACAGTCTTGAGCTTATCCTCATCAAAAAAAGAATTGAAGTACTGGGAAAACTCCGGATTGTGGCGTATTTCATTCAGTTCTTCAATATTGTCGTATACACTCTGCCGGAGTGCTTTGAGTAAATTAGGCCCCGGGCACCAAACCCCTACCGCCACAAACGAACCTGCCGGATCGAGATGCAGGTAATAGCCGCCACGCTGACTTTTTCGCCCACCGGCAGTAGCCACGAACACTCCGAAATGAGTTTTGTATGGTGTCTTATCGTGTGAAAAACGAGTGTCACGATAAATCCGGAATACACAGTCTTTCACTTCAACATGTTTGATTTCTTCATCAAACTTAGATATTTCAACAATCAGGTTCTTACTTAATCCGTCAAATTCAGAACGTATCTGGTCGTACCAAGCCTTATTTTCGGCAAACCACTCTCGGTTATTGTTGATTTTCAATTCACTCAGAAATCGAATTATATTATCAATATTCATGTGTAAATGTTTTACTTATTATCATTGTTACCCGGATAAAATTTTATCTTCTTTGCGGGCTTCTGCCCACGTGGGGGTTCCAGTGGATTTTCATTAGCGTTTGACAAATATAAGCAAAATTCAAACAAAAATCGATTTGCCCTTCTTTTTTTTTAAACCCATTTCATTTTTGCCGGGAGAAGATATTATTTTGGCAGAAAATGATTACTTTTGCAAACTTATTGACAAAAGGAATTGCCTATCAATGAATTCAATAAAACATTGGACAATAGACATATTCCGATTTTCACGAATAGAACAAGGATAAAATGAAGAATCGTATTAAACAATTGCTGGAGGAAGTAAACCAGTTGGCCGCTGCCAACCAAGATGAATTGGAAGCACTTCGAATTAAATACCTAAGTAAAAAAGGGGAGGTTTCAACTCTTTTCAACGATTTCAGAAATGTGGCTAATGAAGAAAAACGTGAAGTGGGTCAATTGTTGAACGAACTAAAAAACAGCGCCCAAGACAAGATAAATGAACTGAAGGAAGCGTTTAGCGGAGCTGCCAATACCGAGAACAAACTGGATTTGACACGCAGTGCCGACCCGATCAAACTGGGAACACGCCACCCCCTTTCGCTGGTTAAACACGAAATCATTGATATATTCTCCCGCATTGGCTTCACCATTGCCGAAGGACCGGAAATTGAAGACGACTGGCATGTATTTGGTGCGTTGAACTTTCCGCCCGAACATCCGGCACGCGACATGCAAGATACTTTCTTTATCGAACAAAATCCGGATGTGTTGCTTCGTACGCACACTTCGTCGGTGCAATCGCACGTGATGGCGAGCCAGAAGCCGCCTATCCGCATGTTGTTTCCCGGCCGTGTTTACCGCAACGAGGCTATTTCGTACCGCGCCCACTGCTTTTTTCATCAGGTGGAAGGACTGTATATCGACAAAGATGTGTCGTTTGCCGACCTGAAACAAGCGTTGATGTATTTTGCCAAAGAAATGTTCGGCGAAAATACCGATATCCGCTTACGCCCATCGTATTTCCCGTTCACCGAGCCAAGTGCCGAAATGGATATTTCGTGTAATATCTGCGGTGGAAAAGGCTGTCCGTTCTGCAAGCACACCGGTTGGGTAGAAATCCTGGGCTGTGGTATGGTTGATCCGAATGTATTGGAAAACTGCGGTATCGACTCAAAAGTATATTCGGGTTATGCTTTCGGAATGGGTGTGGAACGCATTACCAACCTGAAATATCAGGTAAAAGACCTTCGTATGTTCTCCGAAAACGATGTAAGATTCTTGCAGCAGTTTGAATCGGCGCATTAAAATCAGAAAGAAAAAGAACCCAAATACACAACGGGCTTGTTACAAAATGTGACAAGCCCGTTTTACATTATGCCAAGCCAAAGCTTGCTGAAACAAAAGCAATTTTCTACCGCCGAATACTATTCAAACAAAAATAGAAATGAAGCAGTTATCTTCATTTCTATTTTCAATCAATTACCTTGAGGGTAATCATTTTTTCTTTTTCAAATCGTCGACATCTGGCTTTTCAGATTCAATTTGATACGATGGAATGTGCTTGCCGTGTTTACTTGATTTCTCTTTCTTCGGCTTTTTGCTTCCTGCTGCTCCCATTTTAAGAACCTCCCTTAATTAAATAAAACATTATTCGTTAATTCTGAGTCGTGTTCGGTTATGATTTATAGCTGGACTGCTCATTGTTTATTCCTCAAAAAACGAGCCACGCCACTCAATAATTACCTCTTTTCACTACACATAGCCAGAATGGCAGATAAGTTAATGGAGGAAATTGAAAACCCGGAACATCCAGGCTATACAACTCCACAGGCAACTAATCCGTATGCTTTTGCTGCAATAGCTTCCCGGCTCATGGGTTCGAGGTTAGACAGCTCGTCGGTGCCACCTTCCGACTTGGGAATGATGCGAATGATCTTCCACCCGAATTCGGAATGTTTATTGCCATACTCCGACCTTTCCATCCATTCGCCGGCAGAATCCCTGCGGTATTTATTCGGATTGTAACCCGGGATGATCAGTCCCTTTTTCCATATTTGCTGAATTTGATTATTTGAAAACGCCATATTTTTAAGATTATAACGATTAAGTGACAAATATATTCCCCTTGCTTACAACTTGCAGCTATACACGGTAAGCTTCACTGCTTTGAGCAGGACATCCATGGCAGCATTGGCCGCTTGCTGAACCGTGGCTTTAGATAATACAGCCAGCGCATTCAGCTCGGCTTCCGCAATCAGTTGCTCGTCGGACAGCCGCGATTTAAAGTCATCATCGCTCAATTCATTGTCTATACGCATATCGGCCAGTTGTTGCAGCCGGTCCTTTTTATTTTGCAAAAACTGGTTGGCGGTGGATTGTACTTCATTCCACTTGCTGCCTACCGTTCCTTTCATAGCCGAAAGCATATCGGCCATTACCTTTTCCATGTCGAAGTTCATTGCTGTAATGATTAAATTATTAATGATAAATTGTCAATTCCCGTTGTCTGTCGAGCCAGTTCAGGGAGTTGCCACCATGTTCATATCCTTTGCCTTTTCAGCCACCTGCATGGCGTAAAACAAATCGGTAAATGTTTTCCGGTTCAGCTGGATAAGCCCATCGGACAGCGTGTTTTTGGTTTTATGTTCTTGCTTGTACTTCACCCAGAGCTGAAGAGTGATTTCGCAAATACGGGTAGAGTTGGCATTGAGCGGACGAACTTTATTTTTGTTGAGCAACGCATTAAGTTCCACCTCTATGTTGATGTATTGCGTCGCGAATTTATCGAACGAGCGTCCGTTATCATCGGTTTTTACCTCCAGCATGGTCAGGTAAAATTTATCGACAGCTTTGTTTGTTGTTACTATTTCTTCGGCCAGTTGGGCGTTGTAAGTGGGAAGTAACGAAACACAAGAGCTGAAAGCCGCCAGGCAGAGGCTTATCAGCAGCACCGGAAACAATTTTCGTCTGTTTATTTTAAGTTGATTATTCATGAGTATTTTTTTGCCTAGACAGGCTATTTAATGATGAATTGAATTGCAAATGGAGATGCACACAGCCCGTTTACACAATAATGCTAATGATCAAGGGGATAAAAAACAGCAGTTGAATCAGGTTGAACGCATATGCCAGCTTTATGAAAAAACGCTTCCGGTAAAGGCGCGTAGCCAATTGGTAAATATGGTCGTTTATATCATCATCCAGTTGCGCTTCAGTCAGGAGAGCGATACGATTCCTGAAATTCTGCTTTGAACCGGAAGTTATATCTTCAAAATTCAGCATGGAGCTATGTTTTCCGGAATGCCCGTCCGACAAATCGAAAAAAGCTGTGACAGTTAATATCGTAACCAGTATGGATGCCAGAGCCAAAGACAGCACTACGATGAGCGTGATTTTAAACATAAATATCTGATTGCACACAATCAGATCAATCAGGTTTTTGTATCCCAACAAAAACGAGCCGATAATAAACGTATCGATGGCCATCAAACAAAAGGCTTTTGTATCCAATGCCTTATGCTTATTGTCTAACCGATCAATGATCCTGATTTTAAAATCCCTTTCCATAATTTTATACGCTACCAGTTGAAAAAAGCCAACTTGCTTAAACGAGCCACCCCGTCGCGAACCAAACGTAAGCCGGGTTCTGCCGGCATCGACAATTTGGCTACAATTATTTCCGATTTATCCAGTTGCAGGGCATAGTCAACCCGCTTTACGTTACTTTCATTTTTTGCTTTGAGCAGTAGTGCCTGAATGGTGGCAAGGGCTGCTTCGCGCCCCACCGAATCGGCAAAAGACACCCTCCACGAGGCGGTCAGGCTCGGAATTTTCGACCAGTTTTCGTTATCCAACACGGTGTAAAACACGTCACGTTGGCTCCCGGTTATTTTAGGTAAATTCAGTGTTACTAATACCTTGTATCCCATGCTTGTTATTGGTAAATAAATATTTTAAATGATTATCTTAGGTTTGATAATTCTTAGCCTCAGTAATGTTTTGGTTCATTGGAGTGTCTCTTAGTCTCTTCAAAGTGTCTCCAAGTCTCTTCAGAATGTCTCCAAGTCTCTTCAGAATGTCTCCAAGTCTCTTCGGAGTGTCTCTGAGTCTCTTCGGAGTGTCTCTGAGTCTCTTCGGAGTGTCTCCAAGTCTCTTCGGAGTGTCTCCAAGTCTCTTCAGAATGTCTCCAAGTCTCTTCGGAGTGTCTCCGAGTCTCTTCAGAATGTCTCCAAGTCTCTTCGGAGTGTCTCTTAGTCTCTTCGGAGTGTCTCCGAGTCTCTTCGGAGTGTTTCCAAGCCTCTTCAGAATGTCTCCAAGTCTCTCTTTCGGGGCTTTAGTTTCGAACCGTCATAAAAAGTGAGGCTTTAACAAGTAAAGCACTCACCTTCTCTAACAGTTAGGGCTTATTTTTCAACCGCTTTCGTTTTGGCCTTTTTGAAAAAAGCTGACAATTCATCACTTGCAACACTTAGCCCGGGGACTTTATCTTTGTTTTGCTTTACAGCAGCATATACTTCCAACGCAGCTATTAAAGTATCGCTACCTGCTGCGGTATAAGTTTTCTGAATACTTTCGGCCAATTCATTCACAAGATTGTAGATGGGACGTAAATTATGGAACAATTCATAATCACGCAGAAATTCGTCTTTATCAAATACTGGAGGAAGAATTTCCGGATGATTTAAGACGATTTGATAAACTTTGTCGATAAGGGGTAAATAGGCATTTCCAACTTTAAAAATTGAGTTTACATCGGCAGCTTGCAATGTAGACAAAAAAGACAACCGTGACTTTACCTGAATTAAACTTTGTTGCACTTCGGTTGATTCTACCAGTGATAAAGTTCCTGAGATTAGATTTTGAGACATGTAAATAAATTTAAAATTAATAATTAAGATGTATTTGAATTTAAATTTTCCGATAATTTATAAGCGGCGCAGTCAATGAAAAATTTCGTGTAGAACCGAAAAAAAACGGTTGCATATGTTCACTATACCCACACTGTAAAAAGGAGACCGCGCCGCTTATTGTTTTTTAGTTTATTCTATCAAAAACTCACCCATCAAATGAGTGGTACCGTAACTAACCCTGACTGTATAATTGCCGCTGGCCCAACCACTGCATGGCAGACTTACCTGAAGCGTAGTATCGGTATTGACCGCTTGTGCAACAACCACCTGATTGTTGGCATCGTACACCGCCACAACTGCATCTCCTACCGCCCAATCGAAATACACTGTCAGATCCGTGGCGTCGATGGTGGCGCTAACGGGAATGGACAACGACATTGAATTTGGTTGTATGGGTGAAGGTGGTGGCGTATCATCCTTTTGAATAACGATATCCCGGGCAAACCCCCACTGTGCGGTTAACACAAAACTAATTACCAGCCCAATTTTTAAGATCGAAGAATTTGTTATTTTCATACGTGAATTGATTTTTCAATCATGCCGTATGAATCATGCATGCAAAATAGATAGGATCATGAGTCCATTTCGTTTTTCACACTCATCCCATAAGACATAATTGTTCGTTGTTAATAAATTTTGATTTATGAGAATAAAAAACCGATCGATCGTGTTGCTAAGTTATGGATACTTGGAGCAATGTTCCAAATTTCGGCTAAAAAAAATGGTGGACGCAAGGTTTTTAATCATACTTCTTTTTCAGACACTTACGTAGTTAAAATAAAAAATTTGGTGGACGCAAGATTTTTGGGTAGAAAAATCATCCAAAAAGAAGGAATTTTCTACCAACGATTAAGCAAAAGAAATGAAGTGATCTTTTGTTACGGGAAAGAAAAATAAGAGCTTTATTATTCGTTCAGAATAGCGTTGAGAAACTCGTCAATCTCAGTGGCGCTAGCCAGGCCGGTTTTAGCAATCAGTCGTTGACGCATTTTTTTTAATGTATTCACTTTATAATCGAGCAAATTTAAGATGTCGTGTCCGGGAATATTCAACAAATGCAAGCAGCACCAGGTAATCTCTTTGGGGGTTAATGCCGGATAACGGCTCCTGAGTTTACTTACCAAATTATTAAACACGGCATCCATTTCGCGGTAAAAAAACTCGAGATCGTCAATATGAAGCAATTCTTCGTAGATCTTTCTATCGAGTTCTTCTTTTTCAATCGCATCGGCTTTGATCCGCTCCTGATTTTGGTACGTACGCATGGCTTCAATCTTTTGCAGTAAAGCGGTACGGTGCCGTAACATTACTTCCTTGCGATGATCTCTTATTTTCAGCTGCTCTTTCTTATTTGCCACAGTGAGTTTTTGTTCCTTCAACCTTAGCCCTTTACGTAAAAAAAACGCAACAAACACTGCCAGCAACGCAACAAACCCGATAAAATACCAGAAGCGGGTTTTTACCTTGACGTATTCGGTGGAGTTTTTATGAATCGTTTCGAGCACACTGCCCTTAGTCTGCGAATCAATCTTGCGCAACGAATCGCTGCAAGCCTGGTATTTCAGCATATATTTTTTCAGGGCGGTAAGATTACCTTTTAATGACACCGTATTGACCAATATGCGGTAACACTCACGTTGCGTGCGGATATCGGGCTTGTAGTCAAAGGCTTTATTGGCACAGTAATAGGCAGAGTCAGGCTTATTCAGGTCGAAATACAAATCGGCCAGGTAGTAATATCGAATGGCGCGGCTGTTGGCCAGGTACGGGTACGGAATTACCTTGCGGAGATACACAAGTGCCGAATCAGGCTGATGCGAATTGAAGTAATCAACACCCAGTTCCTGCAACGCAACCCCCTGCATAAGCGAATCTTTAGCAAAACCGAAAGCCCGCTTGAAATACAACCGCGCGTTGGCATTTAATTTTTCCTGGCTGTAGGTGCGTCCCACATCAACGAGCGAGTAAAAAGCAGAAGTAGCATTATTCACTTTCCGGAACAAAGCATAGGCTTGCAGGTACTTCTGCCTCGACAAAGCATACTCGCGCTGCACCAGGTAAATATCACCCATGTCGAAATTTATCCGGCCGAGCAACAAACGGTTTGTATCAGTATCCATGGCATCGAGTGCTTTCAGGTAATAACTTATTGCTTTTTCGTACTGAAAACTATACTTATAGGTTCGTCCTTTGTACAAATAGCAACTTGCCAGACGGTCATTCCCCCCATGTTCGCGATAATAGCTAATGGAGTAATCGAGCAGCGAGTCGGGCTTGAGTGGCAGCAGTTTTTTATCGAGCGCCCTGATCATCAACAGACCGTAGAGCGCCCGGTTGGAAGACGACTTATATTTGTGGGAAGGAAGGCTTTGCAACAGGTGCAAAGCCGAATCGGGGGCAGTTTCAATAAGTTGCTCTGCCCTATTCAACTGGCTGTTATTTCCGGAACAAGCAACCAGCATCAAGCTTATCAATATCGATATCAGGAGTTTCAGTTTCAAGGCTTTATTTATTTCCACAAAAGTACAAATAATTCGAGAGCTATAAAACATCAATGGGCTTGGTTGAAGAGAGATAAATTCCCCCCAAAAAACAACCCATGCGAACCCTAAGAATGATTGACCCGTATTTATTTAAAAGCAGGAATCGGTTTTCTGTAAAAATTTATTAGCTTTACGTTTTCATTTTATTCAATACTAATAAACACCCTGATGTATGGCTGTCACACCCTCTCCTACCAACGCATCTACGCGTTTTACCGCACTGGATGTATTCCGCGGGCTTACCGTTTGCTTTATGATAATTGTAAATACCTCGGGCAATGGCGCGACTACTTACTGGCCGCTTAAACATGCCGATTGGAACGGATTTACACCCACCGACTTGGTATTTCCTTCGTTTCTTTTTGCCGTAGGAAATGCCCTGAGTTTTGTCATGAAGCGCTGGGACACCCTGAAACAATCGGAAGTGTTGTTCAAAATACTGAAACGAACCGTACTTATCTTCCTCATTGGTTACCTGATGTATTGGTTCCCGTTCTTTAAACTCGATGCGCAGTCTCATCTAACCCTATCGCCTATCTCCCATACGCGTATCATGGGCGTTTTGCAACGTATTGCTTTATGTTATGGCATAGTGGCCCTGATGGTTTACTACTTGGGCACGAGGAAAACTATCTGGTTGGGTGTGTTTTCATTATTGGCCTATTGGGCTTTGCTGTTGATATTCGGAACGCCGGGAGCCGAGTTCAGCAAAACAGGAAATGCAGTGCTGCGTCTCGACACCTGGTTATTCGGGCCAAACCATTTATACGGTGGCGAAGGTTTTCCATTCGATCCCGAAGGACTTCTGAGTACCTTGCCAGCCTTGTTTAATGTGATCGGCGGATACGCTGCAGGACGTTACCTGCAACGCAAAGGTAAAAATTATGAAGGGCTCGCCAAGTTACTTTTGACCGGTTTCGCCCTGTTGCTGGTTGCCTATTGCTGGGATTCCTGGTTTCCGGTAAACAAAAAACTCTGGACAAGTTCTTATGCCCTATTGACAGTGGGGCTGGATTGCCTGATACTGGGGACCATTATTTATATCACCGACTTTCTGGGAAAGACCAAGAGCACCCATTTCTTTCTGGTTACAGGCAAGAACCCGCTGTTTATCTACCTGATGAGCGAACTAGGAGTTACCATCATGTGGTTGGTAAAAATTGGAAACGAATCGGTTTTCTCCTGGTTGTACAATCACATCTTCAAGTTTTCCGGCGATTATCTGGGGGCATTCCTGTTCTCTGTGTGGTGGATGCTCACCTGTTGGTTTGTTGGTTACCTGCTGGACAGAAGAAAAATCTATATCAAGCTGTAAAGCCCCTATTTCCATGGGGGTAGACAAACAAAAAAGACGATACAAAGTGTATCGTCTTTTTTGTTATAAATTATCATGTTACTAACTGATAACTGTTCTTTGATAACTGTTTACTGGCAGTCTATTCCACTCTTCCTGCACGTTCGGTGCGTTGTTCTGTTTTTAATGGATTGGCACTGATTTCAGCATTCCACTGTCTGTTTTGATAGACATCGTAAGCCAGGTACAACGCCTGACGGAACGATTCTTCGGAAGCCAGGTTCTGTCCGGCAATGTCGTAAGCCGTTCCATGATCGGGCGAAGTGCGGATGATGGACAGTCCGGCCGTAAAGTTCACGCCTGTATCCATCGAAACAGTTTTGAAAGCAATCAAACCCTGATCGTGGTACATAGCCAGCACAGCATCAAACTTACTGAAGTTGCCCGAGCCAAAAAAACCATCTGCCGGATAAGGTCCTGCACAAATTATCCCCTGCGCCTCAGCCTTTTTCATGGCCGGAATAATAACCGTCTTCTCTTCGTTTCCAATCACGCCTTCATCACCGGCATGCGGATTTAATCCAAGCACAGCAATTCTGGGACGACCGATTGAGAAATCTTTTTTCAACGACGCATTAAGTACTGTGAGCTTATCCACAATCAGTTTCTCGGTCAGTTCAGTTGGAACATTCTTAATCGGAACATGACCCGTAACCACTGCCACGCGCATAACATCGTTCACCAACATCATCAACGCCGGGGTATTGGTACCGAATTTTTGTTCCAGATATTCGGTATGTCCGGGAAATTTGAATGAAGCAGATTGAATATTCTTCTTATTGATTGGTGCAGTAACCAGGGCTTGCAATGCTCCGGATTTCAGGTCCTCGGTAGCACGTTCCAGGGCAATCAAAGCAGCTTTCCCGGCATCTTCGGTCGAAGTACCCAGTTCCACTTTGATTTCATCGTCCACACAATTGATAATGTTGACACGCTTGGGGTTAATCTCTGTAATTGAGTTCACGATATTGAGGTTCAAGCCCTGAATATCCAGATTCTTGCGATGATAAGCAGCCACTTTGGGGGAACCGTAAATTACAGGAACAAAAGTTTCCAGCATACGATTGTCAGCCAATGTTTTCAGTATGACTTCGTAACCAATCCCGTTGATATCGCCGTGAGTAATGCCGATAATAATTTTTTCAGTTTCCATATTCGTGTGTATTTACAGGTGTTTTGGGTTTAATGTTTTAATGTTTGGTTACTATACTATGCTTTATAAGTCAGGAGCTACAAATTTACTTTCCGAGACACAAGTCAGAACTACCCTGTCGACAAAAATAAGTATTATTTATAAATCCAACTACATTATTTATTTTTCATTTGATCATTGGGCATCATAAAAAATGACAACACGGACTCCATGAGTTTTGCCCGCTCTTTTTCCGATTGAATCGTTTCGAAAGGAAAGCCAAAACAACAAGTTTTATACGTTCCCCAATAGGCTACCCCCGCACTGGTATTATTCTCGGCATAGCGGCAAATGGTAAAACCACCTTCACCAACCGGCTCAATAGCATCGGGCGATTCAACAGAATACGAAGTCGGGTTCGGTTCATTGAAATATGACAAATCAGTTTTCTTGAATGATTTTATCGGCGAACTTACAATTCGTAAACCTCCGTTTACACACGCCTGCGAAGTCCGGAACTTATATTTCAAAACGTTTTCGATAAAGAGCCGGTCGTCTTGCAGCGGTTTGGGACCTTCACACAAATCGGAACCGACATAAGCTCCACTCAACAGCAAGTTACCGCCACGTTGGCAATACGTTTCAATTGATCGCTGCAAAGCTAATGGAAAAGTTTTAAAATCGGGTGCTTTTTTAGCATTTCCTACGAAAGTTTGCTTTTGTTTACCCAATATCAAATCAACGGCCTTATATTGGCACAAATCTATATCAGACGTTAAAATAGCTTTCTCCGAACACGACACAAACGAATATCCGGCAGCCTTGATGGCCTTCCCATGCACATACGGAAAATCAAATGTATTTCCGGCAATCACTTTTCCCTCATAATTGGCATGGCTGGCCCCAAACCCGGGTGCATCGTCATTCACCCATGGAACGATTCGCTTGAACTCATACTGTTGCCCCACCAATGAGATTTCCGATAAATAAGGAACCCCGGCATCCTTATCGTTTTTAAATCCGGCACAAGCACTGTCGGTTGTGAAACTGGCAGGGGCACTCAGGCGGTCAAAGCCATTTACAACCAGCACCTCTCCTTTTTCAGTTGGAGCGCGGTAAGCCGAAAGGATTTCGGATGGAAAACTTTCGCCTCCTTTATTTACGGCCGTTACTTTGAAACTGTATATCTTTCCGGCTGGAATAGTAATGTTCAACCGGTTGGAGTTGACTAAAACGCCGTTATCAAAATCATCATCATCAATACGGGTATAAATCACATATTGCGTGGCATTGGCAGTTGGCTCCAGGCTATCAACTACAGCCTCCCAATGCACTTCCAACTTATTTTTTTCAACAAAGCGGCAACTGAACCGCTCCACCGGAAGCGGCTGAACCACATAGCCTGTATTGTTGCCCGACGAAAGATACTTGAGCATGCCTTTATAAATGGCCCGGCTCACAGTAAACCGGAAACGGGGATCGAGTCCGTAACGCATATCAGCAAAATTCTGATGCGAAAGCAATTCAAGCAACATGGTTGGAACTTCGGGCACACGTGATTCACTGTAGGATTTATTCCACATATCCCGCCGCACCCATTCAGGCGCAAATTGCTTACGAATATCATTGACCACCTGCGTTTGAATAATATCAGTCAGGTCGCGGGATGCCCAGCGCGAAACGCCATTTTCAAAAGCTGTCTTTCCAGCCGTGTTCTGAACGGTATAAATTCCCAATGTACCAATAATCGAATCATTCAGCGAGTATCCGGCATCACTGTGGAAAGCAAATGCCAGGTCAAGAGGCACATTCAATCCCTTTGAGTTAGGTGCCACTTTGGAACCACCAGCCAGGTAATTCACCCAGAATCCGCGCGACTGGAAATCGTCGGAATAATCGTTTAGTCCTTTCGTCCGGCTATAAATACTATCCGGGATACCTGCCCATTGCAACCAATAACGGGCTCCTTCCGTAAATCGCGGGTAAAGGCTCACTTCTGGGTCATGAATCACCGAAAGTGAAGTTGCAGTCAAACTATCATACGGATTAAGACTTACTGCCGGAACAATCGGGCTGCGGGCTATATTACCCATTCCTCCTCCAAATTTCACCGCATCGGCAGTAACCACTTTTCCGTCTTCCGAACTCTGGTTTGTCAAAACTACCTTATTCTCATTGCTCCGTCCTTTATCAAATTCAAACTGGCCGAGATACAACCAGGTTCCGCCATTCATTGTCTGGTTAACCACAAATTCGGTTCTTCCTCCCTTATGGTAAACGATATAATGTGCATCTTTAGCGCTATTTCCGAGCGTTTTATATGAAACATAAACTGCATACTTTCCTTCTTCGGGAATATTCGGCTGCCATTCTGCACGGCTTGTTTCATCGGCATCTGTCACAGTTGAAATTTCGCGGAAGGTACCCAAGGTAAACGGATTTTCACCCTGAAGATAAAATTTCTTCGTATTCGCAAAGCCAGGTTCTTCAGCCTTTTTCCATCTCTTCCGGTCATTCTGTTCCCGGTAACGTGACGACACATCTTTGCTGTCATTATCCACAATCACTTCATTGATTTGAGTATCACGTTCGCGGGGTAACAACACATTAGCACCGGAGTTTTCCAGCATCGGAACCAAATAAGGAAGCACATAAGATTGGGTGTACAAATCTTCCACAACCTGAAAAACACGGGCACGCTGCCACACCCAGCGGGCTTGCTTCTGGTCGTAATACTTCCCATGACTTTGCCATAGTGCAATATGCCTGTCCTGCAATCCATTTGAGATATCAAACGGACGTGAAATATTTTTAACGAGCGGCTGCGAAAGTGGAGTAATCGAAAATAGCCGGCTGCTATCAAGCCCAACCAAACGAAAAAAATTGGGGATCAGATCTTCAATCTTTTTATTATCAACCTGGCAAACAACCGAATACCCTGTATATTTTCGTCCAATAACCTTGGATATGGCACTGTAAATACGTTTCACGTTGTCGGGTCTGAAAGGCATGAATCCAAACCGGTCATTTACCACAACATGCACGGTACTTGTTTTTGCATTGGCATAAAAATCTGAAACATTGATTCTCCCAATGCGGATGTAACTATTTGCAATCACAGTCAGGGAGTCGGAAATTTGTGCTTCCGTCTTTTTTTGTCCGTATGCTGTAGTGGCTGTTCCCAAAATAATGAATAGAACAATCCAAGCGTTGAGTAAATATCGTCTCATATTTTTTAATTACGAGTTGTAAGCAAACATAAATATAATGAAGGGGAAAAAACAATCAGAACGAATGCCTATTCCTGAATTTCTATCCCGGCATCTTTCTTCTCTTTTTCCAAAGTTGATAACATTCCGCATGCTGCGAATATATCCTCACCCCTGGAACGCCGGATGGTGGTTGTTACTCCGTTTGAGGTCAGGTAATCACGGAAAAAAGTCATTTTTTCGGGATTGGAACTCTTCAAATCGATGCCCGGAATGGCATGAAAACGAATTAAGTTTACGCGACAATCAATCCCTCTCAGAATCTTCACCAATTCAACCGCATGACGCATAGTGTCATTCACCCCATCAAACAGAATATATTCGAATGAAACCCGGCGCTGTTTACTGAAATCGTGTTTACGAAGTTCTTCCAATACTTTTGCTAGCGGATATGATTTTTCAATTGGCATAAGTTGTAAGCGCTCTTGCGCAAATGGCGTATGCAAGCTGATGGCCAGATGACAACTTGATTTTTCCAAAAACACTTTCATCCCCGGAATTAAGCCAATAGACGAAACCGTAATTCTGCGAGGACTCCACCCATAACCATAATCAGCCGTAATAATCTCCAGCGAGCGAAGCATGGCTAACGTGTTATCAAATGGTTCGCCCATACCCATAAACACAAGGTTTGTGAGCGTTTCAGCCTCCGGTATCGACATAACCTGATTCAGAATTTCAGCGGTGGTTAACTGGGCAATGAATCCTTGTTTACCGGTCATGCAAAACAGGCAACCCATTTTACAGCCTACCTGAGACGACACGCAAAGCGTAGCCCGGTCTTCGTCCGGAATATAAACCGACTCAATAAAATGTCCCCCTTCCGTTTTGAAAAGATACTTCTTGGTACCATCCTCCGATTCGACGGTTTGAACTGGCAATGTTCGTCCTACTTCATACTTCTCATCAAGTAAAGCCCTGTTTTTAGCTGAAATATTGGTCATTTCATGTATACTAAATACACGTTTCTTATACAACCACTCTGAAATTTGCTTGGCTGTAAAACCCGGCATACCCAATTCCAAAACGATTATCTTTAATTCTTCAGGGGTTTTACCAACGAGGGATATCTTATTCATTATGTGTTCAATTGGATTTATTGTAAAAAACGTCATTCAGTTTTATGCCTGTAATTCGCTCTTGCGCAAAGTTACACAAACTTCTGGCAAAAAGAAAACGGAATGAAATTACTCATCCCGTTTTCGGAGTTAGAATTAAAATTCTTTATTTAGAAGAAATTTAAGCGGTTATCTTCGATATCAGCTTTATCTTTCAAGTCTTGAAGAATCATGTAAGACAATGAGTAACTCATGCGGCCGTTCAACTGCATTTTTTCCATTTGTGCATTAAATGGCTGTGCAATTTGTTGTTTGTTCGAAGTGCGAACTACATAAACGCCTGCATTCCCTTTAATTGGAGCAGAAACTTTACCTACAGTTGCCATGGCTGTTTTTCCAATCACTGTAGGTTCAAAACCGGCCATTCCGAATTGATAAGCTGCGAAATTTATACCAACAGCTGTCTTAACTGAATCTTTCAAAAAAGAAGCTAAACCTTCCAGCGAACCTGCCTTGCCTAATTCAGCAGTCAGATTTTTAATCATCAACTCAGCTTTTTTGTCTTTAATCAGTTCGGCTTTCAATTGATCTGTAACTTTCTCTACTGAGCGATAACCTTTCTTGTTCAATTCGGTAGTCATTGCCACTACGAATTTTGTTCCGCAATCAAACACATCAGAAACATCGTTTTTGCTGCTCTTGAATGCCCAACGGATAATTTGTCTTGATTGATTAATATCGGCAACCTTTTCTGTACTGCGTAAAACGTCGTTAGCAGGGCGAACGATATAACCTTTTTCTTTTGCTTTCGTTTCAAAGTTGTCTGCTTTCAAATCAACCGCAAATTGCTTTGCATCGTTGTAAATTTTGCTATACGATTTGCTACTTGGAACAACTTTGCGTTCAAGAATAGCCAATTTCACTTTGCGACGAGCAGGAGTTTTATCCATCACCTGCATAATCTGAACACCTTGAGCATTCTTGATCGTGAACACTTCATTTTTAGCTTTACTGAAAGCCTGGGTTGTCAATTCTTTTTCTGCTCCGGCAGCACCTTCCTGCAACCAACCAATTTCGCCACCATTAGCAGCCGTTTGTTTTACTGCCGAATATTTCTTTGCCAAAGCCGCAAAATCAGCTCCTGCACGAATGGCTCCAACCAAACTATCTGCTTTTGCAGCATCTTTGGCAACTAAGAAAATATGACGCAATTTCACAGAATCTGACTGAAGAATACCAGCCTGCATAATACGCGCCATCGTATAAGTATCATTCACAAAAGTTGGTCCATAAACAGCACCTATGGCACCTCCAAAAGCAAAGTCTTTCAATAATACCGGTACCGTTTTTTCTGAATAGTTACGACCATCGTACATAACATCCGAATTTGAATTTACCAATCCGGCAACATCGTTCGTTGTCTTAAACTCATTAACCAGCTTATTCATCCAGTTTTCAGCTTCTTTATAATCTTCTTTCAACGGCTTAATATCAAATGCTACATAGTTGAATGAACAATTCGCATCTTGCTTAAACAATTCTTTTTTCTTATTGTAAAGATCCTTGATATCGCTGCTGCTTACTTTCACTGCTGAGTCAGGCACAGAAAAGTAGGGTTGAACCACATAAGCTACATCAACAGTTGTTTTGCGGTCTTGAAAGCTCATTTTGGCATCAAGGCTGTTGGCAGAAACCGATTTCGAAATCAAAGCATTGTATTTTTCTTGCAAAATACTGTTTTTCACATTCTTTTCCCAGAATTTCCAATAATCTTTAGCTTTGGCAATTTGTTGTTTCATTTCTTCGTTAGCAGGAGCTTGCTCTAAACTATTCAGAAATTGAACCAATACCGGGCGGCTAAATTGACCATTTTCTCCTGCAAACGAACGACGTTGAAGAATCATTGGATGAATGTTATTACCGATCAATCTGTCGGAAAGTTCATCCGGACTAACAGCAAGACCTAATTTCTTAGCTTCAGCATTCAAGATTTTTTCGTTCACCATGCTTTCCCAAACAGATTGACGAAGTTGATTGGTAATTTCTTCGTTCAAATCAGTTCTTCCGGTCTCAATTTTATAAACCTCAGTCATTTGTTCGATGGCAGCTGTATAATCCTTGATATTGATATCATCACCCTCTATTTTTGCAACTATTTCTTTCGATTTATTAAAATAGGTTGACCCTTCTTTCAGGAAATCGCCTACAATAAAGGCTAATAATGCAAGCCCAACTACTGCAACAAGTAAAACTCCCTTGCTTCTAATTCTGTCTAATACTGCCATTTTCTTGAAATTAATTTATATTTTTTATTTTTATTTTTCAGCGAATTTGAGGGCACGAATATACAAAAAAAAAGTTTACGCAGGTGTAACATCTAAAATTTTCTATATTTTTTATTGAAAAACAGGGCTGATTAATATCCCGTTCCCACCTTCACTAATTCTATCCGGTTATTTGTAACCTTAACGCATTTTATTGTAAATCCTTCTATCCGAATAATTTCATTCAATTTAGGGAAATGCTGGTGATTGTGCAAAATAAACCCGGCAATGGTTTCATACGCATCCGATTCTGGAATATTCAAGTTAAACCGTGCATTTATCGTTTCTACTTCCAATCGTCCGGAGAAAATATATTCATTTTCACCGGTTTGTTCTGCTACATAATCCCGGTTATCATGTTCATCCTCAATCTCGCCAAAAATTTCTTCAATAATATCCTCCAGCGTCACAATTCCGGCAGTTCCTCCAAACTCATCAACAACAACGGCTATACTTTTCTTTTGCAACATAAAAATCTTCATTAACTTTTGTGCAGCCATATTTTCAGGCACAATCGGAATCTGATTAATCTGTTTTTTCCAGTCGTTCTGGTGTTCAAACATTTCGGAAGAATGAATATACCCGATAATATTATCAATATCACCCTTATAAATTGGAATTTTGGACAAGCCTGTTTCTATAAAGGTTTCCTTTAATGCTTCAACGGTTGTATCGTAATCCAAAGCTATAATATCTGTCCTGGGCACCGAGCAGTCACGCAATTTTACTTTTGAAAAATCCAGGGCGTTCTGAAAGATCTTTACTTCGTTGTCCAGTTCTTTTTCACTCTCATTATTTTCAAAAGTTTCCTGAATTAAAAAATTCAAATCGATGCGAGAAAAAACATTCTCCTGGGTTGTCTGGCTTATCTGTACCCGGAATAGTCTCAGGATTCTGATCGACACCCACGTACTAAATCTAGAAACCGGATATAAAACAACGTAGAATACAAGTAACAGCCACGAAAAAACACGTAACCACAAATTCGGATTTATGCGAAAAATTGTCTTTGGAAGGAATTCTCCGGTAATAAGTACAATGGCTGTAGCCAAAATAGTTTGCAGGAAGGTAATCAGGAATGGATTCCCGATAGGACTCAGCCACGGTGTCATAACCTCTGCCATGAGCAAGCCGTAAATTACCAGGCAAATATTATTACCTACCAGCATCGTGGAAATAAACTGCTGCGGATTCCGGTAAAATATAGACAAAATAGACGATGTAAGGTTTGGCTGTTTTTTATCCAACTCAAAGCGCAAACGGTTTGAAGTAACAAAAGCTATTTCCAGCCCTGAAAAGAAAGCCGACAAAAGTAGCGTAAGCAAGATGAACATAAAACTATCCAAAATATACAGATTTGCGTTGAAATTTGAGTTCCTTTGAATGCAAAGATACAATTATTTACATAGTTACTGCTGAATTTTGGCGAATTTACGAGCCCGAAAGTGATTTTTTAATGATAAATTTCAATTGAAATATTAGATTTAGACTAAACCAAAATAAAACAAGAAAAAATATCTATTTGTAATTATTTATATATCTGAACCTTGCAAATTAGTCTTCAAATAATACTCGATTTAGACCGCAGACCGCTTGCAGATTTAAAAATAAACCGTATCTTTGCAACCGCTTTTGAAAAACGATCTAGTAGCTCAGCTGGTAGAGCACATCCCTTTTAAGGATGGGGTCCTGGGTTCGAGCCCCAGCTGGATC
>Ga0318567_10000198_pt1 | contig 27230 bp, 29 predicted proteins | sample GRESIP088b5f20_FD_203691 | JGI IMG/M metagenome (GOLD analysis project Ga0318567, IMG submission 203691) | Tropical soil microbial communities from Luquillo Experimental Forest, Puerto Rico - GRE.SIPMG.088b5f20 | ecosystem: Environmental > Terrestrial > Soil > Tropical forest > Bulk soil...
CTCATATAGTCATGAAGAAATTTTATCTGCTGCTGTTAGTATTTGTTCTTGCGTATGCACCGGCGTGCAAAAAATCCGATGCCGGTGGCGGAGGCAATCAAGTCGATACAACGCATCCATCGAACCCGGTAACGGAAACAGGTTTGCTGACGTGGACACCGCCGTTCCCCACAGATACCGGATCCATTACCATTACATTGGATGCTTCAAAAGGTAATGCAGGTTTAAAAGGATATATTGGTGACGTGTACATCTACACCGGCGTTGTTACCGATCAAAGCAATGGTGCCTGGAAATACGTTACCAGTCCCTCATTCAACGCAGCAGATGCCAAGGCAAAAGCGACGCCTCTCGGTAATGATAAATACAAATTCACATTAACGCCGCGAAGTTTTTATGGCGTACCGGCAGGCGAAAAAATATTAAAGCTTGCGTTGTTGTTCCGCAATACGGATGGCAGCCTCGTGGCCCGCAACACAGATGGCAGCGATATGTTCATAACCATTTACGATGCCAGCAAATTGCAGGTCAGATTTACTTCACCGGAATTCGCGCCCAAGTTTACACCAGAGCCGGTATTGCAAACGACAATGACAGGCGATGAGATCAGCGTTTCGGCAGTGTCCTCGCAGGCTTCCAGCTTAACCATTTCACTCAATGGCGGCAGCTTCGCAACGGCAACCAACACGACGACTGTCAGCGGTAAAACAAAGCTTGCGGTTGGCGGAACGCAAACAGTAACAGTTACAGCAGTTGCAAACGGACAAACTGCTCAGGCAAGTTACACTTTTGTAAGTGCAGGAACCGTTGAAATTGCTGCGCTTCCTTCAGGAGCAAAGGATGGCGTTACGTTCATCAATAACGGAACCTCAGCTATTTTCAATATTTATGCACCGGATAAAAAGTTTGCCTACGTGATTGGCGACTTCAATAACTGGCTGGCAGATCCAAAATACTTCATGAAGAAAACGCCAGACGGCACACGCTGGTGGGTGCAGATCGATAACCTCGACGCAAGCAAATACTACACGTATCAATATCTTGTTGATGGTACTTTAAAAGTGGCTGATCCTTATTGTGAACTGATCCTTGATCCAAACAACGATCAATACATTGGCTCGGAAACGTTTCCCAACATGCCGGCTTATCCAACCGGAAAAGCAACCGGCATTGTAAGTGTAATGCAGGCAAATCCTCAGCAATACAACTGGCAGGTTTCCAATTTTACAAGACCCGATAAAAAAGATCTTGTTATTTATGAATTGCATGTGCGTGATTTCATTGGGGCGCACAATTACCAAACATTGAAAGATACACTCTCTTATCTTTCGAGACTTGGTGTAAATGCCATCGAACTGATGCCTGTGACTGAGTTTGAAGGCAACTCAAGCTGGGGTTATAATCCTGATTTTTATTTTGCGGCAGATAAATATTATGGTCCTAAAACAGCGCTGCAGGCATTCATTGACGAGTGTCACAAAAGAGGAATTGCAGTCATACTCGACATGGTGCTTAATCATTCATTTGGTTCGTCGCCAATGGTGCAATTGTATTTTGATGGCACCACTCAAAAGCCTGCAGCAAACAGCCCGTGGTTCAATGTTAATCCAACGCACCCATACAATGTAGGCTACGACTTCAATCACGAAAGCGCTGCCACAAAATACTTTGTGAAAAATGTATTGCAGTTCTGGATGCAGCAGTATAAAGTTGATGGCTTCAGGTTTGACCTTTCAAAAGGTTTTACAGAAAAGATGACTACCAACGATGCCGATTTCAGTGCCTATGATGCAACACGTGTGGCCATTTGGAAAGACTACAACAATTTTATAAAAAGCATTGATCCTAATTTTTATGTAATCCTTGAACATTTTGCAGTTGACCTGGAGGAGCAGGCGCTTGCAGCAGAAGGCATGATAATGTGGAACAACCTGAACTACAATTGCAACCAGGCAACGATGGGTTATACTACCGACTGGGACTTCTCCCGCATCTTTTATGACAAGCACGGTTTTACGCAACCTTACAATCTTGTGACGTACATGGAAAGCCATGATGAAGAGAGACTGCAATATAAAAATGAAACCTATGGCAATTCTTCCGGCTCATATAATGTTAAGGATCTTGCAACAGGTTTGAAACGCCAGCAAATGGCTGCTGCGTTTTTATTGTCATCACCCGGTCCGAAAATGATCTGGGAGTTTGGCGAAGTGGGCTATGATGTGTCAATCAACGACGGCGGCAGAACGGGAGAGAAGCCACCGCATTGGGAATACCAAGGCAATCCCGACAGGCAAGCGTTGTACAACGTGTTTGCAAAAATGATAAGACTGAAAACAAAGAATGCGGTTTTTGCGACAACCAATTTTCAATATGATTTAACTGGTGCCATTAAAAATATTAAACTCAACGGAAGCGATGCCAATGTTGTGGTTGTTGGAAATTTTGATGTGAATTCGCAAACGGCAAATATTACGTTTCCTTCATCCGGCACATGGTATGATTGCTTAACCGGTGGAACCATCACACTTGGAAGCACAACTTATTCGGCAACATTAACGCCGGGTGAGTATCATGTGTACAGCAGCAAAGTGCTGAATCAATAAAAAACAGTCTGTTTATCGCGATCGGTTGATCATAAAAGCGAATAATTATTTCCGTTATTAGATCTCAAATAACTTGATATTGCTTAAATAAATATCTCGCAAAATGATTTCGAATTTGAATTTGTTTTCAAAAGTACTTTTATATTTGTGTGTTGACATTGCATTCTAAGGGCGTATCCCTTACTTACCAGTAGATAGGCTATATTCCCATAGACTAAAATTAATTAAGCCTCAGTTCGTAGCTGAGGCTTTTTAATTTTTATACCTTCTTAGTAAGCGCTGAGATGATGAGGCAGCGAGAACGAACCCTCACAACATTTTTAATACAAAACGAGTAATGCAATGTCTACAAAGTTTTGTCCTAAATGCGATAGAGAAATGAAAATGGTCTTTGCCAGACACGTAGTAAGAAATGGCAAAATCATTTACCCTGTGAACGCTCAGTTCCTCAGGTTCTTCATCTGCAACTGTTCAAAGCCAAAGTAGGAAAGTCTTCTTTCCTGCTTTGGAGCCGATTACTACGAATAATCGGCTCTTTTAACTGACGCAAAGTATTACTTTAAATTCATGAATCCATGTTAAAAATGAAGCGGTTTCATCAGCTGCATTCATTTTAAAAATCAGTTTACTTCACTTCGGCTTTTTATTGATGGAATGGCGTGTTAGTTTTCTTGAACTAGCCTCTTATAATACCTGAGTTTTTTGAAAGCATTTTGTTGTTGTTTCTCAACAAATGAAACAAGAAAAAATTTTCTTTAAAATTATTTTCCCGTCGCAGTAAGTTTTCCTAATAGTTTATACATTTGTATCGAATATTCATAGCCGTTAGTATTTCTTCTCTATTTAGTTTTCTTCTATCGACCCATTTACTTCCTACTTTTTTACTAACCAAACCCTACACATGAAAAAGATATTTTTTTTCAGTGCCCTGCTATTGACATGCCCGAACATTTTTGCACAAAAGAAATGGACGGGGTTAGGTAATGATGGTCTTTGGAACAATCAACTAAACTGGAGCGACCTGCAGCTTCCTGCCGATGCGGATTCTGTTGTTTTGGACAATGCAAATCTTTCTGGAAATTATACCGTTACACTGCCCACGGAGGCGGTTGTTGTTAAATACCTCTCCATAGTACCATCTGCGGGAAATAAGATCGAACTGGATTTGCCGGTAGAGAATATTTTACCAGTTGCATTTCAGGTAACGGGTACCGGATATGGCGTGACCATAAAAACTGGAGGTGTTTTGAAAAATGCCAGTGGTGCTACAACGGGATACGGGCTGATGATCAATGACTCGTTAAGAATCAACAATGGCGGCGTTTATATTCACAATACAAAGCGTTCCAATGCTAATATTGTGAAAATGCTTTCGCGTGCTGCCGGCACCGAAAAAGGTGTTTTTGTTTTCGACGTTCCGGGTACTACGGGCTATACGCCTTCGGTGAGTGGAAGGACATTCGGGTCATTAGTGTTTTCCGCCAATGCCGCCGGGAAAGCCCGCACTTATACCTCTACAGCCAGTAGCAATGTTACCGTGCGGGGTGATTTAACGTTCACTTGTGACGTTTCCTACAGTGTAAATTTTTCAAAAGATCTCGTGATTGAAGGCGATCTCGTGCAGGAGGGAGGCGTATTTAATATAGCGACGAAAGCGAACAATAACAGTGTGAAAATAAAAGGAAACCTGAGACAAAATGCTGGCGCTGTTATCACACAATCCGGTTCTGGCTTGCCTTCAATAGAGTTGTGCGGAACGAATGAACAACACATTGCGATGCTGGGAGAAATTCAAAATGCGATTGTGGTGAAGTTGAACAATGATAATGGCGCTTCTCTCGATGCTCCTTTGAGTTTGCCATACGAACTCGACCTTACAAAAGGAATTATTAAAACGATCAATGAAAGCCTGCTTACGCTTGAAAAAGGTTGTACGGCCAGAGTGAGCGATAGTTTAAAAAACTATGTCAATGGTCCACTGAGAAAAATAGGATTGTTGGCTGAGGATTTTGTTTTTCCTGTTGGTGAAGAAAGCGGTCAGCCAGTAGAGTTAATCGGTGCAACGGGCGATATTACAGTTGTTTATAAGAGCAACGCAACTTCAGAAATTGGTACACAAATATCAACTCCTGTTAAGGCGATTGCACAAAAAGGTTATTGGTCGATCAAAGGAGATAATGCCGGAGATGTTAGCGTGCAGCTCCGTTACGATAACCAGGTTCCCACAGCAGAAAATGCCAGCATTGTAATGACATCCTTTGAAAACGGCCAGTGGCTGGACAAGAGCACACAGCCTGGCTTATCTGTAAATGGATTGTTGACCAGTAATCCTATGAATTTAGCGTCGGAACCGAAGATTATAACATTCGGTGCGCTTGATGCGATAAATGCTTTGCCGGTAAAATTCTTAAGCAGGAATGCTCAACCTGAGAATGGGCACACCATCATATCATGGACCATAAGTGACAAGGAGTCTCCCGAGCGATTTGAGATTGAGGGATCCGTGGACGGGATGAAATTTATGAAGGTGAAGGATGTTGCGTATTTGCCGGGTGTTTATGTTTACAGGTCCGATGTTTACGCTGATTTACAAATCCGGTATTTTAGAATAAAAGCAGTTGAGAAGGATAACAAAGTCACCATCGATAAGGTAATGTTTGTGCCCGATGAAAATGCGGCATCAACAGCTGCGATCTATTCGTCTGCCAACAATGTAACTGTCAAACTGAAAACACCGCAGAGTGACAATGTCCAGCTTTCAGTTTGTTCCATGTCAGGTGCTATTGTGGAAAAGCAAAATTATTTGTTGCAGAAAGGAGAGAATTCCATTTCAATTGATACTGGCGGGTTGTCTGCAGGAGCGTATCTGCTGATAGTCGAAGGAACTCATTTCAAACGCCAGGTAAAGACTTTTATCAAACCATAAAACATTCACCGTGAAGGCGCAGAGTAAACAATTTAAGGCACACCTAAAAACGCTTGGTTGTTATTTCTGCGCCGTCGCATTGATTTATTTCCCGGTATAGTAATAGTGCCCAATAATTTTAAAAGAAAACAAACAGTCTGAAATTTCCTGTCCGTTACCGATGTTGTGTACGATAAGATATCTTTTATTGTCTGTAGATTTTTTATCAATCACAATGCCAATATGCGTTAAACCATGACCGAGGTCCCAGGCAACAATATCTCCCGGTGTATATTCAGCAGGATTAGTTGCAGTCGTTTTTGTTTCTCCAAAACGCGAAAAGAATGTCATTTGATTGGGTACACGGCGATGATCGATATTACTGTCCGGCGTTTTTCGTCCCCATTTTTGCGGATACTTAGAAAAGTTCTTCGCCATGTCTTCATGGATCAGTTTCTGTAAATCTATGCCCAGCATGCGATAGGCACGTATCACCACATCTGTGCAGACGCCTTTATTAGCGGGCACATCGCCATTTGGGTAAGGAATTTTATAATAGGTGGGGTCGTAAGTAACACTGTTTTTTGTTAGCGCAATTGCGGCATTTGACAATTTTGTTTCGAAATCTTGCTGTGCATAGCCAAAGCTTGCAAATATCAGTAAGCAAAAGACAAGAAATGATTTTTTCATAAAGGGGTTTATCATTTTCAATTTTCAACTTTCAATTTTCAATTGATCGTCGGTGACTGTGCAAGAGGACGAATTCAATCCGCATTACCATTTTCAAATTTTCAAATTCCCAAATTTTCAAATTAACTCCGGTCTGTATTCAAAATGCATCGTATCATAATGGTACCATTTACCGCCCCAAATGAAACCATGTCTTTCGAAGATGTCAATGATCAACTGCGGAATCCTATTCTTGTAAGCAAGCGTTGCGTCTTCGTTTGTGCATCTGCATGTCCATTGCCAGTAATCGGAGAATTTGGTATTAATGTCCACCGTCATTCCAAAACTATGCATGCTCAAACGATCGGTACCATTGATCTTTCGCCAGTTAAAAGTGCCGCCGATGTTCGTGATATACTCCTTCAGCTCAGGATGTTCATCCAGCTCCGCAGAAATGAGATGCAATTGTTTATCGATTCCATTAATTTTTGTCACTTTTATTTTTTGATGCACCAATTTTGGGCACCAGACCATTTCAACGAGATTCTTTTTCACCGCTGCTTCAGTGCTTCCATACATCTTTTTAAAGAAAGCTTCGTTTCTCATCCGGCCGGGATCGTCATTCGTAGCAATGCTTTTCGGAATGTCGCCCTTTTTATATTCATATCTGAATTGGTCCTCAATATCCGGACTGTTCAATAGTTGAGCGTACGATTTGTTCGCAATGCCATCATCGTATAGCATTTTTGAGTCGTCTTTAAAAATGATGTAATTGTTTTCGTAGCCCTTGATGAAATCAGGATAAGCCTTCATCAATTTTTGAACGTTGTGTGGCACCGGCGTAGAATCTATTTGCCATAAACCAATTTTAAAAAACAAGAAGAATAGAGGGAGCATTACGTGCGTTTTCACAAAGATGCGGAGAAACGGAATAGCAATTGGAGAAGCTTTAAGAGTTTTCTCTTATTAATTAATCACTGTGCCACGAATATATTTGCAAATATTATTTAACGCATGAACAAAAAGCTTCTCAGGGAATTTTCGGTGGTTGATTATTTTTTAAGTATTCTGTACAGAGCATTACTGGCGGGTATCACGGTGTTGTCATTTATGCACTATGATGAAAATCCCACAGCCTTTTGGGTAATTTTTATTTTATGTTTTTTACCATTGATCTTCATTGGCAGTGACGAGATAATAATATATGAAAACAAAGTGGTGCAAAAGAAAAACTCAATCGTTTCGTTGCTCCGAATCCAGAAGACAACTTACTATATCGACGATATGAGTTTTGCCGCTATGAGCGTTCCGAAAGAATCGACAACAGGTGAAATAGCCGGTGCTGTTATGATGACGTTAATGACGCCAGCGAGTCAGGTCTTTGGCGCGAAAAGCCGCAATCCGATTATTTTCAGACTTATTAATGGAAATACGGTGTACTTTTTAACCAGGTTATCTTCTTCGCAAATGCAAAGGGTAGTAGATACCGTGAATGAAATGATCTATCAAAAAGAAAATAATTCCAGCCGCTGGGGCAATGTGGAGGAGTATTTGAGTGATATAAACTGAATAACTGAGGGTTTGGTACAGCAACATTACCAGGTTCAATAATTCAATGCGGTTATCAAGTTATTCTTCTCTCACCTATACTTTCTTTCCCAGACCTTGTACCAGTGTTTATTCTTTGGATACCTCCTGTGATTGGTGAGGTTATTAAAGATCATGGCTACGCCAAACAGGATCAGCACGCCTGTTAGAACCGGGCTCAGCACATACAGATAACCGAGGCTGTGAATTTTATCAGAACCGATGTTTGCAATGAGTGCAGTGGCACCACCGGGAGGATGCAATGTTTTGGTGATCTGCATTAAAATAATCGCGAAGGAAACAGACAATCCTGCCGACAACCAAAGTGCATCCGGAAGCAGTTTGTGAAAAGTAACGCCTACCAGCGCAGAGACAACGTGACCCCCAATTAAATTTCGCGGCTGCGAAAACGGACTGTTGATAATGCCGTAAATCAGCACCGCAGAAGCACCAAACGAACCGATAAGAAAAACATTATCATTCAGCGTAAAGTATTGACTGTGGATCAATCCAATCAAGCCGATCGCAGTGAACGAGCCTAAAAATGTCCACAGGTGCTCTCTGAAATCTACCAGTGTTTCTTTATAGACAATAAATTTCGCGAGCCTGTAATGCTTTTTTAATTTCTTCTTCATCATTGCTAGTGGAGAACAAAAATAATAAAGCAGCACGTTTTATGATCAAAATCATAATTCTTCTTTTGCAACAAAGGCACAGCTTGATAAACTGTGCCTTTGAATGCTATCCGAAAAATAAATGTATCCGTGTATTGAAAGATCATTCATGACGTGGGCAAATGCAATTCGCCCTACGCATTTTCATACTTACGCGATGTTATTTCTTTGATCACATCATCCAGGTTCTCGTACCAGTCAAGGTGCGGCGACCATTGATGGCAGCCTCCTGCATGTCTTATGCATTGAGTGTCTTCCCACACTTTTTTGCATTGCGGGCAACGGCCACCAGTTGCAAAAGTGTTCCAGCGATGCCCGCAGGAGCATTGCCAGTAAGGTTGATCATCTGGTTCCCAATTGCATTTCGGGCAGCGAATTTTTATGTTGTCCATGAGTGGTGAGGAATTAGAAATTAGGAGTTAGAAATTAGGAATTAGGAAATGAGGGGCTCGTTCGCGAACTTTCTTTTTTTAGTTTTCTTTTTACCAATTTGTCAACAATGTATAAAGCAGAAATAGTGACAAAATACATGAGTATCCATATGCCCATTCCAACTGGTGCGAGGATTATTTGAGCAACAATCGACACAAGAAACAGAGCGAAATTGCGGAGCCATTTGTTGTTCCTGAAATTATATCGTTGATTGATAAAAAGGATTGTCATTACAGCATTGTATGCCAATAGAAGGATCATTCCAATTACAATAGATGACATGTCAGCAGCATACATGAGTCGTGCGTTATAAGTTATGAGTTTTGAGTCGCCCGTCTAAGTTATGAATGATTAGGATATTCTGCTTACTCAAAACTCAAAACTCACCACTCAAAACGCTCAACTATTTCGGTGGCGCAAAAGTTTGTTCATCAGCTGAAGGGCCATAGATCGATGGTACTGCAATATCATTCAAACGCATGTACACAGTGAGTTGCCCGCGGTGATGCACCCAGTGATTGAGTGTGGTGCTTACGTCCACGATTTTTGGCGCTGTGTATAAAACGTTTCCATTTGCTTTTAAAGAAAAATTGGTTGAGGTCAACTCTTCATCATTGGTGTTTTGCAAAGCACTTCTTGCCGCTTCCATATTCCGCTCGAAAAATTTCACTACTTCGTCTGTCGTTTTGGGAGATTCATGTTTGAAGGTTGCGAAATCAATTTCACTGTCAACGATCATGTGTTTGATCCACAGAGGAATTTCAGCGACCAGCAATGTGAGATATCCTAATTGCATTGATTTTGGATGTGGCTTGAATTCAAACAATGATTCAGGAATCCTTTCAACACAGGCACGTGTCGCTTTGTACTCACTGTTGAGCTCCTGCAAAAAGCCGTCTGTTCTTATCTTGCTCATAGCTTTTTTCTTACAAAATAGAAAAATGGCCAGACAATTAAAATGGCTTTGAAATTTATTGTAAACCGTAGTGGCGAATCGCATTCGCCGGAAAGTATTATGTGTTTGAAAATCAGGTTTCTTCCTCTCTTATCATTTTCTTTATCAAAACAATTTGCCCCAAATGATAGTGGCAATGTTCGATGATGCCATGAATATTTCTGTAGTAGTTGCCATACTTTTCATCTTCAAAAGCTTCGCCAAATTTTTGCTCCGGCAACTCTTCGATGGCCGCCGCAAAAATTCGAGCGTCGCTAAAAGCTTTATTCAATAACGCTTCCCAATCTTTCTGTGATGCAATAGGAGGGCAGTCAAAACTGAATTTATCGCTGGCATTTAATTTTTCTCCGTGAAGAACTTTCAGCACAGCGTCTACATAATAGTTTGTATGAAACACAAGTGTGGCAATGGTATTGAAGGAATTGAATTTGGTAATGGCTTCCTCCCATGTAACGTCTGCAAGTACAGCGTTAAAATTTACTGAGGTCCAGTTACCGCCCAAATATACGTCCCTGAAGTGTTTGGCAATTTGTTGAGTGAGGTTCATACGGTTTTATTGGGTTTCGAAATCCTCAACAATGTAATCTAAAATAAAGCGATTTCCTAGTAGAGACGCGTTGAACGCGTCTCCCTCACATTTCGAAAACTGCCTTTATCATGTAGGCGTTCAACACGTCTCCTTCACATTTCGCAAACTACGTTTAGAACAGAGACGCGTTCAACGCGTCTCTACTGCAGGCCGGCGGACCGTTATCCAGCTGACATCCTGATTGATCATTTTTTCAACCAGTTGAAAGCCGCCATTGTCCCTGGAAGATTTAAAATCAATTTCTTCCTGAAGTATCGGTATTGCCCAAAGAAGATTTATTTTATCATTGAATAACTCAAGATTGATTTCGGGGCCATTATATATCGCAGAGGAAAGAACCACTCCGGCGAAAGGTGGTGGCATTTGCGCAGAATCTATGGTATGACCTTCTCCCAGCCAGCTTATATTTTTCCATGGAATATTTACAAAGCCCGACAGCGAAATTGCCATTTCGATAATCTCATCTTCGCTATATTCATTTGAGTCCACCGCGATTGCCAATTCAATTCTTCTGAAGCCTTCTGGTTGCTCGTAAAGCGAACTCACATAAGGCATCGGTCTGATGCTTACACCGAGTGTGATAAAAATGTCAATGTTGTCTTTCTTAAATCTTGCCAATGCCTTCGGTGGCCAATCGCCGCCGTCAATGGCATAATATTGCGCATTGGGCCCAAAAACAGCTTCGTACTGTTGCAGGAAATATTGTTGAATATTGCCCCAGGTATTATCTTTCTCCCATTCTTTCCAAAAAGAAACAGTTTTGTTGAGTTGCGCGAGGAGCCTGATCCCACTGTCCGGGCCCAGTGGATACACATTCAGATCTTCGTTGAATGCGATGCAATCTTTTGAATAGGCAACAGGGCGCTCCATATACAAACTCCATCCGGGGATAATGGCAAGCACTTCTTCATTATGCATCAAAGCTGCGCCGTCTTCTTCCTCAAACCAAACAATGGACAAAGTGCCATCATCAGTGAAAGGTTCTTTGCCTTCCGGGTGATTGCAGAAAGCTGCAGGAAGCATTGGTCCTTCACCGCCTTGCATGCCTGCAATATCTGTGTCAACAGGCGCTTTCTTTAAATTTCTGATCCAGCATTGCCTGAAATCAAACCGGTCCTTAAATTGCTCTGTTGGTAAAATATAAAAGTAAACTGATTGATCGCTTTGTTCAACAAGCGCTTCCAATGTTCCGCTCACATTCATCGATTCTGCCAGTGTGACCATCGCTGTTATTTTCTATAAACTTAGCCATTCATTTTCATTAACTAGCGGCACAACAAAAATAAGTTGCGACTGCATTATGCATTGAGCAACGTGGCAATATCAAACTTCGACATCTTCATAAACGCCTCTACTACGCGGGAAGATTTTTCAGGATCGGCCATCAGCTTATGCAGCACACTTGGTACGATTTGCCATGACACGCCGTACTTATCATCGAGCCAGCCGCAGCGGTCGTATCGCCCGCCTTCGCCCAATTTTTCCCAGTAATAATCTATCTCTTCCTGTGTGTCACATTCAATTACAAACGAAGTTGCGGGAGTGAATTTGTATTTCGGTCCGCCATTTATCGCCATGAATTTATTGCCTTTCAATTCAAACATGCTGACAAAAGGATTTTCAGAAAGGATTTTTGAATCCTTAAAAATGGAGCAGTAATAATTTGCCGCTTCAGAAGCCTTGCCGTCGAACCAAAGGCAGGGATACATTTTGTTAGTCATTGTGTGTTGTTTATGAAAGCCAAAAATAGATTGAATAACCCAATAACTCAATAACTGAATAACCGAGTGGCAGATCGCACGGGTCATTGTGAGCTATACGGAGAGTGGATGTTGAAGCGATCTTAATTGAGCGACATAATGACGAGTGCTATTGCCTGAATGATCAAATGGGCGGTTGCTACAAAAAAATATCGTTTGCTTTTGCGAATGCCAAGATAAATATTGCGAAGAAAAAGAAATACGGAAACAGGAATGGCAAATAAAAACGCCAATGCGCCAAGGCCCGGAGTACATGGCCCGCTGGGCATATACTTGTCGCCAAGAAAAATTATTGAGATTGCAAAAAGATAATACAGAATAGTGGGGAACAGCAGATTAAAAACCTGCCTGCCAGACATTGTCATGTTGCCGGGTACATCTTCGTTCATCATTCAAAAGTTAATTTTTTATCGCTATAGCTTATAGAAAAAGTCCGCTTTACACTCGGGCAACATCTGCCATCGTCTGCTTTATATTCAAGGTATAAACCATAAATTGTTCCCTGAACCACACTTTCTACATGGAGCCAGCCTTTTTTGTAACGGCTTTCTATTTTGTCGATGAATGTATCGTCTGCAATGTAACCAGTTTGTGAGGATAAAATCAACACTCTGGATTGCGCATTCATGAGCGCATTTCCGCCGTCGCATTGAGTAGGGTTGAATGTGATCAATGCATCAAGTTTGCTATCGTTATTGATATCAGTAAACATTACGTTAACGTCTGCGGGTATTCCTGCCTCAGGGCCTTTGTAGCCTGCTTTGGAGACTGTATCGAAGTTGCAGTTCTTGTCGGTTGCAAATGTTCCTTTTTTGTATTGATCCAATTTCCATTTTTCAAAGCGGTTGATAATTTGGATGTACTCATTTTTTGTTTGAGCAACGGAAATATTGTTTAGGACAATGAGATAGATGGCGAAGAAAAGACATTTAATAGAAACTCGGGGCATGGTTGAATAACTGTTATCCATCGAAAATAAGAGCAAATTGTCAATTGAGAAAATGTTTACCAAACAAGATATTCTTTGACATTAGAGTAAGGTCTGGCACCTTGACAAAAACAAAATTGCCGCCTGCGAAAAGCAAACGGCAATGAAACTAATAGGGCATTTTGCACCACAGTTATTCAGTTACTCAATCATTCAGCTATTAATAATAAAACTGCTCCGAAATAATCTGTCCATCCTTCACTTCGTACATCATGATTTCATCGATGACAATTCTGCCGAAACCTTTTACTGTTATATCAACTTTACGTCCTACTGCAAAATGATTTTCTGCAACGATAGGAGCGGTGGTGGAGAGTTGATGTGCCGCCTCCACTCGCGAAACCCAGTCCATACCTTTCTTGCGAACGGCTTCTTTGCCTTCTGCATAACCGAAATACGGAGAGTTTTCCGGATCAATACTTTTCACGTCTTCAGCAAAAAGTTCGTCTTGGATTTCGAACCATTTTTCCTGTTGCGCCAGTTCGTTGAATCTTACGGCTATTTCTTTTGTAGTCATTGCTACAGCTATTTCTTCTTTCATAAAATTTGATTGATGTTGGTAGATGTTTTTGTTGCGTTTATTTATTGCTGCGATTCCCATTTTTCTGTCAACTCTGCATTAAAGCCGCCTTCTTTAGGATTGGGTTCGCCCTGGCCCTCTGTGATCAGGTCACGCAAACTTTCCTGTACATAATGCGTCCACGCTTGCTGGCAAATGTCGTAGCATTCACACGCAGGCACAAGACCCTGGTGTGTGAATGTAAGTTGTGTTTGACCGCCCTTTGTTGAAATATCAAAGATGACCCTCGAGCCTGTTAATTCACTTGTATCTTTTGTGAATTTGAAATAGTTTTTCAGCATATGCCAGACAACTCTTTTGTCAGGAACCACTTCCTCAAGTTTTATTTTGGCTGTATGCGCGTCTTCGTAATGATAGTCGAAAACATCATTCTGTTTTTCAGTGCCTCCATCGATATTTTCTGACCACCATCCGCGAACATTGTTCACCGCATTGAAAACTTGTTTTGGTGTTTGATCCACGAGTATCGTGGTGGTAAAATCTTTTGGTGCCATGGTGTTTATCTGTTTAAAACGATGATAAGTTCAAATGCAAATCTTCTTAAAGCTAATCCTGTGGCTGGTTTTCTTCAATCATTTTTTCCGGTTCGCCCTTTCCGGTGGTGATTAGTTTATGCAGGCTGCCGATATACTGGTTCCATCCGCCTGAGCAATCTTTGTAGCACTCTACGGTTGGCGTCAGTCCAACATGTGTGAATTGTAAACGGGTTTTATCGCCATTTTTGGAAATCTCAAAAACGACCTGCGTGTTTGTCCATTCCTGTTTGTTTTGAAGAAAGCTAAGATTGCTGTCAGTAATGAGCCAAACCACTTTTTTATCCGGTACAACTTCGATCAGTTTCTGTTTGGAATAGTGAACGTCTACAAAAAACTGAACGGAGAATTCATCATTCAGTTTTGAAGAATGGCCCTGTATTTCTTCTATCCACCATTTTGTAACGCTGTTCACTGCGTTGAAAACTTCGTGTGGAGTTTGATCGACATCGAATGCGATACTGAAATTTTTGCTGTTCATATAGTGTTGTTTTTTTCTGAATAAGAATTGTTTAATAGTTGTAAAGATCAAAATCGCCGGCAATGGTTGACCAGATCTTCATCAAAATTATTTTCAGGAAGGGTAGCGTTCAGTGAGTTTTTTTGTGAACCGGGCGGATGTAATGCTGTTCAGCTTTGCTTGCGTCGCACACTTGTGCTTTTTGTTCGTTATTCAGCGTAATTGCAACCTTGCCCAAGTATAGTCCAACTGTTGAAGAGTGCGACGCAACGAAAGCTCAATAGTACTACCATCGCCCGGCCCATAAAAAATGCCTTTAATGAAGAACTGTTTCCGGTATCAAAACTATTGTCTTAATTGGAAATAAGCAGGGTGTGAAATAGACTTTCTCAGGGGTTGATTTGGCCAATGCTTTTGTCTAATTTTATGCAAAGAATTTTTATGAAGAATATTACGATAGTTGTTCCGGATTGTGAACTCAATCTAAACAGCGTAGCGGGGGCGTGGGAAATTTTGAGCCGGGCGAATGACTATTGGCAGCAGATCGGCAACAGATCGAAGCTCGAAATTCGCATCGCGGGTTTTGTGAAAGAATCTGTGATCAGCAAAGGTTATTTCACTGTTCATCCAACCGATATAAGAACGATTAAAAAAACAGATCTGCTGATCATTCCCTCCATATTTGGCGACTACAAAGAGACGATCAAAAAGAACGATGCGCTGATCGATTGGATAGGCGCACAATACAAGAGTGGCGCGGAAATTGCGAGTATGTGTTCGGGTGCTTTTTTGCTGGCGGCAACGGGGTTGCTGGAGGGCAAAACCTGTTCCACACACTGGGTTGCCACTGCGGCATTCAGGGAAATGTATCCCAATGTAAAGGTCGCCCAGGATAAGATCATCACCGACGAAAATGGCATTTATACAAATGGTGGCGGCTATTCATTTTTAAATTTGATGTTGTACCTCGTTGAAAAATTATTTGACAGATCCGTGGCGATCTTTTGTTCGAAGATTTTTCAGATAGACATCGAAAGAACGACCCAATCGCAGTTCTCTATTTTTCACATACAAAAAGGCCATGGCGATGAATTGATCAACGAAGCGCAGAAATATATTGAAGAGAATATCGATGAAAAAATTTCATTTGAAAAGCTGGCTTCACAACTCGCTATCAGTCGTCGTAATTTTGACAGAAGGTTTATTAAGGCAACAGGAAATACACCGGTTGAATATTTGCAACGCGTAAAAGTAGAGGCCGCAAAAAAAGAACTGGAGAAGGGCCGCAAATCAATTTTTGAAATTATGAATGACGTAGGATACGCTGATGACAAAGCTTTCAGGGAAGTGTTTAAAAAAGTAACCGGGTTGTCTCCGCTGGATTATAAGAGCAAGTATAGCAAGGACAGGGTAGCAGTGTGAGAGGAGTTGATAGTTGATAGTTGATAGCAGGAAGTTTGCAAACAAAGTCTAACCACTAACTACCTACCATAAGCTAACAACTAACAATAAACAATTAACAACTAACAACTCTTCATTAACTCTGTTAATCAGCTATTAGTTCCTCAAATAACTTTCTAACTTTACATCGTTAATATAAAAACACAAACACCATGAAACCGTTATTGTTACTGTTAATCTTTCCCATTTTGTTTGGCAGTTTTACAACCTATAACAAAAAGGGCCTTACTGCTGCAGAAAGAAAATTTGCCGTTGATCTGCTCAGCAAAACCAGAAATGATCTGCTTAGCGCTGTGCAGGGCTTATCCGACGCTCAATTGAATTTTAAACCGGCGCCTGACCGCTGGTCGGTATTGGAGTGTGTGCAGCACATCACACTCTCTTCAAAAGGGCTATTGGATATGCAGCAAAAGATGGCAAAGGTGCCAAACGACAGTGCCTTTAAACCAGGCTTTAGTGACGAACAATTTGTTGCAATGATTGAAGACAGAAGCCACAAGGCGCAAGCTCCGGAACCTTTCAAACCGGTGAATGCTCCGTTCAAAACATTGGCTGAGACATTGGCACAGTTTAATACGGACCGGGACAATCTAATAAAGTATGTGCAAGGCACAGACGAAGATCTAAGGAACCATGTTGGCAATATGCCTTTTGGAAAAGTAGATGCGTATCAAATGATTTTGATGATCGCTGCGCACACAAACAGACACACGCAGCAATTGAATGAAGTAAAAGCTGATCCTAATTTTCCGAAGCAATAGCAGGAATTAGGAATTAGAAAGGTGCAGCGTTCGTAAACGGATGCTGCACTTTTTATTTAGAAAAGGGTTTTGCACCGGTGCGGAATATTGTACTAAAAGAATTCCTAATTCCTAATTCCTAATTCCTAATTGCTAAGTTTGCATCATGATCCAAACCAACGAAACGTTTACCATCATCGGCGGCGGCATTGCCGGCCTCACTGCTGCCATAGCACTTGCACAGAAAGGAATACAGACTACAATCTTTGAAGGCGCACCGGAAGTAAAACCTGTAGGAGCGGGGATTGTGCTTGCTGCCAATGCAATGCTGGCATATCGCAAACTTGGCATTGATGCGGATATTATTCCTTTGGGAAAACAGTTGTCGGGGTTTGATATTCTTTCGTCAGTTGGAAAATTGATCACACGGACTGACACGACGTTTTTGTCTGTCGATAATGCGCCGGATAATTTCACCATCCATCGTGCTGTATTGCACAACGTGTTGTTGTCGAAAATTCCAGCCACTTCTATCCAAACCAATAAAAGGCTTACATCTTTTGAGCAAAATGAAAAGGAGATCGTGTTGCATTTTGAAGACGGCACTTCCCATGTGACGAATTATCTGATTGCAGCCGACGGTATTCATTCTCCTGTGAGAAAACAGCTCCTGCCTGAATCATTGCCAAGATATGCGGGCTATACCTGCTGGCGGGCAGTAGTGAACACTTCGCAATTCAACGGGGCCGGGAGTTCAGAAACCTGGGGAACGAATGGGCGGTTTGGAATTGCGCCGCTTGCGGGCGACAAAGTGTATTGGTTCGCATGCATCAATGCTCCTCAAAACGATGCAAAAATGCGTTCGTTTAAGGTCGCTGATCTGCAACAACAGTTTGCATCCTATCACAACGACGTGCAAACGCTACTCGCCCAAACCCCAGATGAAGCTTTGATCTGGGGCGATATTATTGACATACGGCCATTGCAACATTTCGCGTTTGGCAACATTGTACTTATTGGCGATGCTGCGCACGCTACCACACCTAACATGGGGCAGGGCGCCTGCCAGGGCATCGAAGACGCCATTGTGCTGGCCGATGAATTAGCAAAGCATAAAACAACTCAGGAGGCTTTCCTGGCCAACGAAAAAAGGCGCCTGGCCCGCACCCGCGACATTACAAATACTTCCTGGGTTTTAGGAAGAATGGCCCAATTAGAAAACGGATTGCTGTGCCGTGTAAGAAACGCGTTGTTGCGCTCCCTGCCTGAAAAGGTCAAACAAACGCAGGTGCGGAAAGTGCTCAAGGTCGATTTCTGATTGGCACACGGATGACACGGATTAGACGGATTTACACGGATTTCTGTTTAACTGAATTTGAATTTCAGAGACGTGAAGACTGAGAAGAATATTACGCATAAACCATTCAGTTACTCATTATTAAGAACATCCGTGTAAATCCGTCTAATCCGTGTCATCCGTGTGCCCAAACAAATCAGCGTAAATCTGCTTAATCTGCGTCATCGGCGAGCCCTCTCTGCGCTCTCGCGAACAATTTTCTGCCTTCCTTTGTTTCATTTCGGATGAGCTTATTCGTCATAAACAACCCCGCTCCATTATGAAGGCAGTTCGCAGGAAAATTCAGTCACTCTGGGCCCGTGAAGCAAGTCTTACTGTTTTGCTAGGAATTCTTTTTGTGCACATTTTCATTGTTATTCCTCTGGGGCAGGGAACTGTTTTTGGCAAGACGATCTTTTTCATCTTCTACATTTGTTTGCTTATAACCGGCATGCTTCTTTTTTTTGACAAAGTTGTCTTAAAGCTGACTGCCGGAATACTTGTGCTCTTGCTGATCCTGGGCGCTTTGTTTCGTTCTCCATCGCTTGATGGCACGAATAATTTGCTCACCGTTTTGTATTGCTTAATGCTAAGCTGGGTAGTGCTGCTTCGTACGTTTAGCGATGGCCCTGTAACCGTGCATCGTGTATTGGGTGCCGTGGTGGTTTATCTTCTTCTGAGTTTCATGTTTGCGTTGGCTTATCAAACCATTTATTTGATATCGGGCGATGTTGCGTTTAAGGGGCTAAGTGATGGCAGCAGGAAAGAGTTCATGTATTTCAGCCTTACAACACTTACTACTGCAGGTTACGGCGATATTAGTCCCGCCGTGCCGTTTTGCAGATCGCTCGCAAATATGGAAGCGCTGATTGGACAATTGTATCCGGCCGTATTGATAGCGCGGCTCGTGTCAATGGAATTTGAATCATCAAAAGAAAGAAAACAAAAATAAATAATCCATTTCCAACTCACCTTTCAATAACAACTTCCCAACTGTATGAACCAATTTGTAAAAGACATCAAATCGAAACCTATTTTTTGGATGGGCATTGCCATTCCAATAGTACTGATATTGCATTGGACACATAACGGATCGGATACATTAATGTTTCTGCTTTCTCTGATCGCTATCATTCCTTTGGCAGCCTTTCTATCGCATGCCACGGAAGGTATTGCGGCCAAAACGGGCGACACCATTGGCGGCTTGCTCAATGCAACGCTGGGCAATCTTACAGAAATGGTGATCTTCATTGCGGCTTTGAATCAGGGTTTGATAGACCTTGTAAAAGCGTCCATTGCCGGTGCCGTGGTGACCAACTCTTTGTTTATGTTGGGCCTTTCTTTTTTACAGGGTGGGTTAAAATACAAGGTGCAAAATTTTAACCGCCTGAATGCGTTCATTCAATCATCATTGTTGTTTGTTGTTTGCATTGCCTTGATGGTACCCACTGTTGTGGCGAAAGTCTCCGAAGGCGAAAAGACCGTGCCTTTGGATAAAATTAGCTTAGGCATTGCTATCTTGCTGATGGCAGTTTACCTGCTGAGTTTATTTTTTTCATTGAAAACGCACTCAGATTTTTTCAAATCGGAAGAAACAGAAGGCGGACATGGAGAAGAGCATGTGTGGCCGGTGAAGACAGCTGTTATTGTGCTCATAGTTTCTGCTACTTGTATCGCCATAGTGAGTGAAATTTTTGTAGAAGGGGTGCAGGCTGCATCCGAGAAAATGGGACTGTCACAGGGTTTCGTAGGATTTATCATCATTCCGATAGTTGGTGCGGCAGCAGAAATGATGTCTGCATTTTCAGCGGCGAAGAAAAACAAACTCGATATCAGCGTGGGTATCGCGATGGGCAGCTCTGCACAGATCGCGCTTTTTGTAACACCCCTAATGGTTATGCTAAGCTATTTTATTGCGCCGGCTCACATGGACCTCAGCTTCAAAGGCGGCCTGATCTTCATGCTGTTGTTTGGAACACTAACGGTGGCGCTCACGTCCAATCACGGTAAGTCGACATGGTATCTTGGTGTGTTGTTGCTATCGGTGTATGCGATATTTGGGGTGACGCTTTATTTCCTGGATTGAGTTAGCGAGCACGCAGATGACGCAGATTGGACTGATTTACGCTGATTTTCTGATAACTGAGTAATTGAATAATAGAATAACTGATGGTTGCTAAATTAAATGCTTGATAGTATTTGCTAGTTTTGCTTTCGGCAAACGAGCAGCGTTAATCAGCATAATCTGCGTTATCTGCGTGCTCACCAAAATGTAAACTGGAAAACATAATTCATGAAAAGTGAAGGACCAATATTCTTTGAAAAGAAATCTGATTTCAGAAAATGGCTGCAGAAGAATCATAAAAAGGAAACGGAATTATTGGTAGGATTTTATAAAGTGGGCAGCGGAAAAAATAGCATGACATGGTCAGACTCCGTTGATGAAGCGCTTTGTTTTGGGTGGATCGATGCTGTTCGAAGATCTATTGATGATGAAAGCTATCAGATTCGTTTTACCCAGCGCAAACCCAATAGCATTTGGAGCGCCATTAACATTACAAAAGTAGAAGAGCTCACAAAACAAGGACTGATGCAGCCTGCAGGACTGGAAAGTTTTGCAAAAAGAAAAGAAAGCAGATCCAAAATATATCCACACGAAAATGAGGAAATGGAATTGGATGCTGAGTTTAAAAAACTACTCAGCGCCAATAAGAAAGCATGGAAATATTTTGAATCGCTTGCACCTTCTTACAAAAAGCTATCGATAAGTTGGGTGATGACTGCGAAACAAAAAGCTACACAGGCAAGTCGTTTGCAAACCTTGATTGCTGATTGCGAAGCGGGCACAAACAGGTGGAAGGATAACAAGTACAAGAAGTAGTGAGCACGCAGATGACGCAGATTGGACTGATTTTCGCTGATTTTTATAATAACTGAATAACTGAGTAACTGAATAACTGAGTAGCAGAGAATTTGAGTGGGCGATAAATTTTGCTAGTCTGTTTTTTGACAAAAGATCAGTGTAAACCATTCTAATAGTGTCATCTGTGTGCTCACTAAATCTCAAAAGACCTTCACAAATCATGACAATCATGAAAATCTGCGTTCCTTTTCTTCACCTATTCATTTACTTCGATCACCTTCACCGGGCAAGCCTCCGCGGCTCTTTTGTTCAATTCCACGTCGGCCTCATTAACGCGAAGGATCCATCGGCCACTTTTTTCAGTAGAGTATAGCAACACACTTTTACCATCTTTCTTTGACATGCGCCAAAATTCCGGAGCGTGTTCCGTGCAGTAATTGCAACCAATGCATTTGTTTCTTCTGTAAACGATAACGGGCATGATTTAGTAATTGTGTTTTTCAACTCAAAACTCAAAACTCAAAACTCAAAACTCAAAACTCAAAACGTCCTACACAGCACTAACAATCTTATACAATTTATCAGACGTCCTGATGGGCCTGTCCACGGGAAAGGCGCATCTGTCGCCCTTTACAGCGATTTCTTTTGCACCGTCATCATTCACATGCAATGATGTAATGGTACTTTCATAAACACCTGTAGTCGGTCCGGTTATTAGAATACGGTCGCCGACATTCAATTGATATGTTTCAATTTCAAATTCTGCGATCTGTGTTTTGGAAAAATAATGTTTGCCTTTGCCGAGATAGATCTTTTGTGTGGTCGCCTGTGAGCCTGAAGTGTTGCTCCATTCACCCATTTTTTTGCCAAGAAAATAACCACCCCAAAAGTCGCGGTTGTACACTTCTTTCAGTCGTTCGTTCCATTGGTTAAGCTTTTCTTCAGTGAAAGATTTTTGCGTGATCGCATCAATTGCTTCGCGGTAGCAGGCCGTCACAGTGCTTACATATTCAGGGCTGCGGCCACGACCTTCAAGCTTTAGCACATCTACGCCGGCGAGCAAAAGTTGATCGAGAAAATCAATGGTCTTAAGATCTTTCGAAGACATAATGTATTCATTGTCTATTTCCAGTTCCACATCATCTTCAATGTCTGTTACCTTATAACGATGACGGCAATTTTGAATACACGCCCCGCGGTTTGCGGATGCATTTTGGCTATGCAAACTCAGGTAGCATTTTCCTGAAACGGCCATGCACAATGCACCGTGCGCAAAGACTTCTATTTTAATCGGATTGCCGGAAACACCGCAAATATTTTGACGCTTTATTTCTTTACAAATAGTCTCCACTTGTTTCAAACTCAGTTCTCTCGCCAGCACGATCACGTCTGAAAAAGGAGCGAAGAACCTGACCGTTTCTATATTGGAAACATTTGCCTGCGTGGAAATGTGTACGGGCATTTTAACAGATGCGGCATGTGCAATCACTGCGTGATCCGCTGCGATAACTGCATCGATGCCTGCTGCTTTCGCTCTGTTGATGATGTTCTTGATGAGTGAAAGATCGTGATCATAAATGATTGTATTAAGTGTGAGATAGGCCTTTACATTTTTTGCGTGACATTGAAGTGCAATGCTTAACAGATCGTCTAATGTAAAATTCATCGTGGCCCTTGCCCGCATGTTAAGTTGGTCCACTCCAAAATACACCGCATTGGCGCCGCTTTGTATAGCGGCCGTCAATGATTCAAAATTGCCCGCAGGGGCCAGTAACTCAACAGTTTTGTTTTGCTGCATTTGCTTACACGTTTAAAAAAATGAAGCGCAAGTTGCAGGCATTTATCATAAAAATGGATGACGAAAGTCAGGATAGGAAATTTAGTGACGTCGTTTATTTCGAAATGTTCACCTAAAACACGCAACCGTTTTTTTGCTTCGCAAATTTTAACATGTCGCCCCGCTGGGGCTTGCATTTGATGAACCCTCCTTTTTGTTAATGCTACGAACGTGTCGCCCCGCTGGGGCTGGAAAAGCCGATGCTGGTAGCCCCAGCGGGGCGACACGTTCGTAGCATCATATGGGACGACGCCCACCAAATGCCAGCTCCGTAGGAGCCACAGGCTAAATAGTTGTCTCAGACAAAATATTTTGCAGGTACCAACGCTCTAACTAGCGGCAGCACAAAAACATTGTGAGAACGTAATGCCCAAATTCGAAAATGAAGTGCCGGAATTCGAAAGCCACCAACATGACCATTGAAAATTAGCAAATCATTAAACAAAAGGCAAAAGGATGATTTACTTCATGTTCTGCGAAAAATCACACCGGTACCTTTGTGGCCTACTTTATAAAGTGCAGCTGTTTGCCTCATTTCTACGACTTTAGTTTACGACCAGGAAACACTAAAATTTCATTTCTATGCTTAAGAAAAAAGCCCTGCAAATGCACGAACTGTGGGCGGGAAAAATTGAGATAGTTTGCAATGCACAAATCACGAACCGCGAAGAGCTGAGCATCGCTTATACGCCCGGTGTTGCTGCACCTTGTTTGGCAATATCAGAAGATGTGGATCTATCATACAAGTATACAAGGCGCAATAATCTCGTTGCTGTTATAACAGACGGAACCGCGGTTCTTGGTCTCGGAGATATTGGCCCCGAAGCCGGAATGCCGGTAATGGAAGGCAAGTGTGCCTTGTTCAAAACATTTGCCAACGTTGATGCTTTCCCTTTGTGCCTGCGCACCAAAAGCGTAGATGAAATAGTAAACACAGTTAAACTTTTGCAAGGCAATTTCGCCGGCATCAATTTGGAAGATATATCTGCTCCACGCTGTTTTGAAATAGAAAGGCGATTGCGTGCAGAGTGCGACATTCCTGTGTTTCATGATGATCAACACGGCACGGCGATCGTTACGCTGGCCGCGATGCTCAATGCATTGAAAATAGTAGATAAAGATATTCACGATATAAACGTGGTGATAAATGGCTGCGGTGCTGCGGGTATTGCCATCGCGAAACTGTTGATGAGCATGGGACTTGAAAAAGTCATTCTCTGCGACAGGATAGGGGCCGTGTATGAAGGACGGGAAAATTTGAATCGCGAGAAAATGGAAATTGCTGAAATTTCAAACCTTGAAAGAAGGAGCGGAAAGCTTTCAGACGTGATCAAAGGAGCCGATGTATTCATAGGTGTTTCTGCGCCCAACTCATTAACAGAAGCAGATGTGCGATCAATGGCGAAAGATGCCATCATTTTTGCCATGGCAAATCCTGTTCCTGAAATTATGCCCGACGTGGCAATAAAAGCCGGAGCGAAGATTGTAGGAACAGGCAGATCAGATTTTGCCAATCAGATCAACAACGTGCTTGCTTTCCCCGGCATTTTCAGAGGCGCACTTGATGTGCGTGCAAGCGATATCAATGATGAAATGAAAATCGCAGCCGCAAAGGCGATTGCAGAAATTATTGAAGATGATGAATTGCACCCTGAATACATTATTCCCGATGTGTTTGACAAAAGAGTGGCGGTTGAAGTAGCGAGAGCCGTGGCAGATGCAGCGATGGCAACGGGAGTGGCAAGAATTGAAAGTGTGTGTGTTTAATTATAAAGAGCCTGCCCGGGGGTGGTTCCCTGGGTGGGCCTATTTTTTGTCGGCATTGATCATTTCGTCGATCCACCGCAAACTGTCCGGCAAGGTTTTGTTGTAATAACTGAAATCATTCGCTGTCAAAAGAGCCTGGTTCTTTGATGGCCATTTTGGAACGTACGCGATTTCAATTCCTTTGTGAAATAGTTTTTCATCCAACATGTCTTCAAGTTTTTTGCTTTTAGGAGAATGAATAACCGCCTGCGATGTATAAGTTTTGCCGTCTGCATCGAACGAAGCAAAAATGATATAGGCGTCTTTGTATTTGTCGTGCTGCCACAAGTAATGATCAACTTTCCCCAGCTTGAAAGCATAATCTTTTTTTAGCAGATTGTTGCAGTAAATATCAAATAGTGTTGTGACCAGTATTACTGAAAAAAAAGCGATGCCTGCTTTTATGAAGTTGGGTCTATTGAAAATCCCTGTAGGCTTTTGGGAATAAGATTCTATCCCGGTTGAAAAATCTTCCATTTTTTAGGGTTAACATTTGCGTTAGGGTTCTGACGACACCGTAAACTACAAAGTGTTTGCTACAAATTCATCTTTTATTGGCACAGAGTTTTTAAATTCATGGTGATATTTGTTGCCATTCATTTACACAACCCGTAAACTTCTATGAATAAAATTTTCAAATTCAACTGGATTTATTTTACACTCACCATTTTGTTGTTTGCTACTGAAGTCTTCATAGCAAAATACGTTCACGATACTATCATAAGGCCGTATGGCGGAGATTTCCTCGTTGTTATATTGATCTATTGTTTCGTAAAATCTTTTGTGGATGCGCCGGTTTTCAAAACAGCAATTGGTGTTTTGCTATTCTCGTACCTCATTGAAACCTTGCAGTACTTTCATTTCGTTAATAGGGTCGGCTTAAGCAATAACCGGATAGCAAGCCTTGTTATTGGCGTTTCATTTGAATGGACAGATATTCTTTCCTACACACTAGGCATTTTATTGGTTCTGTTGTTGGAAAATATAGTGAGGCTGACAATGCGAACTCGAAACTCAAAACTCAAAACTCATAACTCAAAACTCATAACTCAAAACTCAAAACCGCGCTTCAAAACCTCAGCTGCAACTGCAAATAAAACAAGCCCTGGTTATACGAATTCGTCAACGGTACATTGTGCCTAAAGAGTTCAATGTTGGTGCCAACTTGCAATGCAGCATACATGTCATCTGCAAAGAGAAAAGAAATATTCGGCGTTATGACTTGATAGGGATTGTCTCCCAACTTTGAATTTTCATTGAGAAATTCATATCGCGAAGAAAATTCAAGCGCTCTTAAACGGGCGTGATTGTAGTTGTAGCGCAGCAATGGGAAAAAGTAAATGCCCCACATTTTACAATTGCTTAGTTGTGGTTTTGCTTCAGCGGTGGAGCTGTTGTATAAATTAAAGTTGGTGCCCGACTTGCCTTCAGCAGTTAGCAACAGTTCCCATTTTTTGTCCTCGCACAAACTTATTTTGCCCGTTACATCGCCGCCCCAGGCATATCCCGTACCTGCACCAAAGCTACCTGATGCCGCGTTGGCGCCCAATACAAAATTCTTTGACAAAGTAGTTTCTAAACGTCCGTATACGTTTTTTGTATTGTCGTTATCCGTGGGTTGGTTGCGATTGTTGCCATTGTAGATACCCGCGTAGTATTTAATGAACTTTGTATCATCACCGGTAATATTGCCGAATACAGAAACGCCCAGCTGAAACCCCTGCCAGCCGTTGGCTGCAAACACTGTATATTGATTGGAATAATCCAGCGTTCTGATCAGCTCGGCCGGAATCTCGTCTTCAATACCAAAGAAAGGTCTGAATTGTCCCGCCTGGATATTGAAATGTTTGTTTGCTGAATATTTTATAAAAGCATTCTCCACTACTTTATTCGCTGGGCTACCGCTGAACTCAGCGAAGTTGAACATGAAGTTGGTAGAAAAACGGTCATTCACCGCAGCTTTCACCATGAAACGGGCCCGGCGAATGGAGAAAGTATTGGTGACACCTTTGGTAACTGCCGGATCAAAATTCTTACCCGTAACATCTACATTATGAGTGAGCGAAGCTGTGTAACGTATTTGCAATAACGCATTGAAAGTGATGGATCGCTTAAGAGCTGAATAATTGGAACAGGTATCTTTCTTTTCCTGCGCGTGCAAATGTTGATTGGAAAATGCGGTCGTAAGGGCTACGGCAAGCAATGCTTTTAGCACTTGTTTAAGAGCAGCATATTGACTCATAATATCTTCGGTTTTTATTCGGAGCATTACTAAAAAAGCAGCATTTCATATTGCAAGCAATTGTCCAAAAAACACGACGCAAGTTGCAAATCTTTGTAATGGTAAGAAATGATGGGAGTTGCGCCGTTGAAGGATTTTCAGCGCTTGAACATTTTACATTTATCAGTGTGCTAATTGACTTAGTTCATAAATGCGTAATTTTAATAG
>Ga0318567_10000200_pt1 | contig 27169 bp, 15 predicted proteins | sample GRESIP088b5f20_FD_203691 | JGI IMG/M metagenome (GOLD analysis project Ga0318567, IMG submission 203691) | Tropical soil microbial communities from Luquillo Experimental Forest, Puerto Rico - GRE.SIPMG.088b5f20 | ecosystem: Environmental > Terrestrial > Soil > Tropical forest > Bulk soil...
CATTTTTTGTTATATATATATATATATATATATATATTAGCAACTTTATTCTTTCTATATTATGTTATCCAGAACTTGTCTCCAATAAGGTGAATGGTTTCTCGAAACTCTGTCCTCTCGGATATATTTATTAGATGGGTAAAGAATGGCACTGGTTGGTGGGAAATGTTTTCCCACCTTCTTGTATTATATGGAACCAGAGGTCAGCGAAGTTAATTTCAATCTGAAATGAAGAAATCGGATTTGCTATTGGATTAAAAATCCAAAGAATACAAGAACTGGGATTAAAAATCCCAGTGACAAGCCTTGACCTTCATGCATATAAAAAGAACATATATCCGGGAGGACAGGAGTGAAGTCTCTAGCCGTCCATATTCAAACAAGAAAAAGGCACAAGTAAATTTGTGCCTTTTTCTGTATGCCTGACTCACAGTTCAGGATATTCTATCTTGAGATAAAGCTGGTGATTGACTGGGGAGATAAAGAAATAAACTTCCCACTGAAGAGTCCCACTGCAGACAGGTTCTCGCCTTCTTTGTCGGATGTGCGATACATCTGCCACTTCAGGTTTTTTCCGTTATCCAAACAAAAATCCAGTTTTTTCGCTTCTGTTGAATAGTTGATTGCAACTACTACCCAGTGGCCATCTTTGTTTCGGTAAGCCGAGCACATGATACCTTTCGGGTCTGTATCTCCTTGGGGAACAATTTTCCCTGACTCATTGGTGGCACTTATTTTTACCCGCACGGCGCCCGGACGAATAAAGCGGCTGTAGTTTCCCAGCGCCCACATCAATTTGGAATCCTGTGCATGTCCCGAAAGCAATCCATCATTGCTGTAGGCCCTGATAAGCCCATCTTTGTAATCTCCTCCTATTGCGCGCCACCATTGCCAGCTGGATGCACCGGCATAGACAATATCGTGATGAATGATACGTGCCACATAAAGGGCAGTTTTCATGGTGAGGTCGTAACCTCCTCCGCCACCAATTTCTTCGTCATTGCCCATTATGCAGGTTTCGGTTTGCCAAAAGTTGACTTTGTACTTGCTTAAGGAGTCGCGCAATTCACACCGGATATCGTGCAAATTGCTCAGTGGGGTATTGGTCCAGTAACTATGGCCGGCAACCAAATGAGGCACATTGGGTGTTTCGCCCAAATACGTGTCCACACTATCGGGGCTAAAAAAAGACCGGATGCCATATCCCCGTTGCCAATCGGTCATGTGGGTACGAAGCAAACAACGATAGTCGGACGATTCGTCAACCAGTATTTTTGTATTGATTCCTTGCTTTACAAATTCCTTGCTGAGGCATTTGGCAAAATGGGCGACCTCACGATTCGTGGCCGGCGTTCCTTCCTGCTTAGGGCCTATCCAATTCCAATGTCCGTCCGGTTCATTTATCGGGGATAGATAGTCAAATTTTATCCCGGCATGTTGCTGTACACCTTTCACTACCGTGGAAAGAAAGCGCGCATAGGCATCATAACATTCCGGTTTCAAGTTGAATGTTCCGTTCCGTCCGGTATTGGTTGCCAATCCATTCTGTGTGAAATAGACTGGCGGGGAATTCAGGAAGGCCAGAAAATAGTTTACACCCCGTTTTTCGGCCAGTTGTAAAAAACGTTGCTGTCCTTTTTGTTTGTCCCAGTTATAGGTTCCGTCGGCTTGTAAAAAACATTCAGTGCGGGTTCCCGGCGAAATGCAGCTTTTCTCTCCCTGTTCCGAGCTGCCGGCACCTACATTGAACCTCCACAATGAAAGCCCGATTCCTTTCGGTTGTCCGCTTGCATCATTTTCGGTACTAAACAGCCAGTCGGCAATCTGCTCTTGCTGCTTCTGCGGCCACAATCCGACAAACTGCATGCTCCAGGCATCCGATGCCCCGAAGTGCTCCATGGTCTGGCAGGTTTGTTCAGTTTGCACTGTATAATGGACAATGTTTTCACATTGTCCATTTGTTCTGAATAAAAACAATAAGCCTCCAAGAATCAGTAAAATGGTATATCTCATGCCTGTTATAAATAGATTAATTCAACTCGTACACTAATGTTGCCACAGATCTTGCCGGTAAAACACCAGTTTGATAATCGGGCTCCAGTTTCAAATCTTTGGCTGCAGATGTCGTATATTGCTTTGTGGATACTGTTTTCTTTCCTAAGCTTTGAATATCAGTTGCTATTTTGATCGATTTCTTTGTGGCATTTGTATACACCACTACAAGTTTGCTTTTATCGGGCGATACATAAGCCGAGCCAAAGAATCCGTTTGATTGCTGGGGGATGCTTAGATCTACCCGTTGGTAACCGGGACGTACAAACAAACTATAATTGCCGAGTACCCATAGATTTTTTCCGGCCGAGTAGGTTCCACTCTTCGCCATATCGCCATAATCTCCGTCGGCAGGAGTGACGCGAATCAAATAAAAGCGGCTTTTCTGACTCCAGCGTTCCGGTGCAACGCTTGTCCAGTAAGACCATGAGCTGGCATTTGCTGTCACCAGGTCCTGATGAATCACCTTCGACATGGCAAGGGCCAAATCCATGTACGAAGCGTTGTCGTAGTTAGGGGCGTCTTCATACCCATTTCCCATCATGCTCCATTCAGTCTGGTAAACCTTCAGGTTGTATTTTTGTGCTGCGTTATGCACCTTGCCGCGTACATCGGCCAGTGTGTTCCAATTCAAATCCGTCCAATAGCTATGCGCGCAAACAATTGCAGGCATATGTTTTAAGTTGTCAATATAGTCTTGCGAGCCCTGGTCAAAGAAATCATTCACCACATTACTGCGTGTCGGGCCTACATCACCTGCTGTTTCATACAAATAGTTCCAAGCCCCGGCTTCGGCGAGCAGCATTTTTGTATTGTCCAATCCTGTTGAAGTCATGCTTTTATCCAGTTCTTTTGCCAGCCGGGCTATTTCGCTGTTTTGCCATCCGCTGCCTTCTTGTCCACTGGACCAGTTATATTGGGGTTCATTCACCGGGCTAATCAACGGAATTGTATATCCCTGCTGTTGGAAATGAGCTGCTACAGTTGATAAAAAATCCGCATACTTTGCGTAGCAATCATCTTTCAAATTGCTGTAAGCTCCCATATCCGAATATCCTTTTCCATTCCGGGTGTAATATACCGGCGGAGTATTGCTGAACAACACAAACTGGTTGCAACCGTAGGTTTTTGCCTGTTGCATGAAGTATTGCTGCCCTTGTGCCTTACTCCAATCGTAGGTTCCATCTGCCGACAGGAAACATTCGGCTCTACGTGTTTTATCATCGATTCCGCTGTTATCACCTTGTTCGGTTGTGCCGCCTCCTACATTTACCCGCCACATGGACAATCCGATCCCTTCAGGGATTCCTGAATTTACATTTTGGGAGAAGAGTAATTTGGCAATTCCTTCTTTGGCGGAAGTATTCCAATATTTACCGATATAATCCATTGCCCAGGCATCCGATGCGGCAAAACCATCTATGGTTTGGTAGGCAGTTGCCGTATTTATGGTTGCATTTATGGTGGAATCGGCACTTACTTGTACTGTATGATCCGGCGTAAACGGTTTGTTTTCGCTGCACGACCACAAGGCTGCCAGGCAAGAAAGTCCCAAAAAGATATATTTTTTCTTTTTCATTTGATTAATAATTAGATAATCGAAAGGGTTTATTGATGTGTTTTTTACCGTCCGGATTTGCAAAGGCAATTGTGTGTTTTTGCCCGGGCAGTAAATCGACAAGTGTTCTTTACTGTTAATTTCGGTGGGTAAACTTATAGCTTTGAAATGCATCAGGATAACATCCTTGATTATTTGTAGCATCAAAAATGTTATCCTGAAAATCTTATCTTTTACCGGATATTTTAGTATCCCGGATTCTGTGCAATACTTCCATTTGACATGGTTACTTCTGTAGGAGGTATAGGGAATAATAAGTCACGTTCTTCCTTGAAATTGATACCTTTATTGCTATTCTCTTTCTGGTTTTTCGTTTCGTATGCATCGGTAGACGTTACCGTGTTATACTTCACAAACGTTCCGTTTGTTCCCATGACATTGGCAATAGATTGTTTTCCGTTATCATCTTTCCAACGGCGCAGGTCGTACAAACGATTATCTTCCAAAGCCAATTCCAAGCGGCGTTCCAATCTTATCGCATCACGGAGGGTGTTACCCGTAGAAAGAACATCCGGCAAACTTACACGTTCCCTTACTTTGTTCAGACCCCATTGTGCTTCACCGTCATGGCCTAACGCGTTTTCCACTTCAGCATACATCAACAATACATCTGCATAACGAAGCAAACGATAGTTCAACGGAATGTGCGCTGCATCATACGGTGTAGGACGTTTGCCTACCGGAATGTATAACTTGCGTGTCACACGTCCCGACTTGTGCTCATCGGCTTTAATTGGATAAGGTTTGTCAACCGACCATGTTGCATCCCCGGGAATCGAAGTTGCTTTGTCTTTTATGATAGTCCAAGTCAAGCGGATACTGTCTCCAGCAGCTTTGAAAGCATTTTCCAAATTGCTGGTTGGTAATCCCCATGACCAGCCTGAGTCGTCGCGTGATCCGCAAACCACTGACATACGTTCACCCAGGCTATAGGTAATATCACTGTTTGTCTGAACTTCAAAAAGAGACTCAATGCTGTTATTGTGATCCATGCTCCACACATCCCCAAAGTTAGGGAGAAGGTCGTATTCCGGTGTGTTGCCTGCATATTTTCCACGGCAGGTGATTTGTTGCAACAAGTCTTCCGCTTCTGCATACTTTGCTTCATACAGGTATACTTTTGCCAAGAAACCTTGTGCAGCACCTTTGGTAGCGCGTCCTAAATCGCTGTTGTCATATCCGCTTTTCTTTGGCAGGTCAGCAATGGCATCGGTCAAGTCTTTCTCAATTTGAGCATAAGTTTGCGCTGCTGTAGCTTTTTGAATCCCTTGTATTTCGGTAGGCATTTTCAGTTCCAATACCAAAGGAACGCCTCCAAAATTCTTTACTAAGTCAAGATATTGGTAAGCTCTTAAAAATTTAGCTTCGGCAATATATCTTTTCTTCAAAGATTCATTCTGAAAAGTAACACCCGGTATTCTTTCAATAGCCACATTACATTTCAAGATTCCTTTGTAACGGTATTGCCAAAAGTTTTGGCAGCCAGTACCGGCCGAATAGGTATTCCCTGTGTAGTGGGCCAAATCACGATAAGATCCCGGATCTTGTGTGGTGTTTCCCATCCACATGTCATCCGTACACATGTCGCCTATTATATAGAATTGTTGTATTTGCCACCAGTCGTCCGAGAAAATAGATTGGTAACAACCGGTAATCTGTTGTTTACAGTCACTTTCCGATTTGAAATATTCACTCAAATCCTGCTGTCCTCTTACCGGCTCGTTCAGGAACCCCGAGCATCCGGTAAGCGCTAAGATTGATGCAGCGGCCATTGATAACCTTATGATATATTTTTTCATGATCATTAATTTTAAATATTAGAAATTCAGATTTAAACCGAAGAGATATGTACGAGGATTAGGGTAACCTGCCCAATCTATACCTGCCTGAGTTGCGCTACCCATAGAAGCAGCTTCTGGATCCATTCCGGAATACTTGGTGATGGTAAATAAGTTCTGTGCAGAGAAAGATAATCTCACTGTCACGTCTTTTATCAAATTCTTCGGTATAGTGTATCCTAATTGTAACAACTTGCAACGAAGGTATGAACCGTCTTCCACGAAGAATGTTGAAGGCCGTTTGTAATTCATATTTGCATCGTTCACCGACAAGCGGGGAATGTCGTTGCTGGTACCTTCGCCGTGCCATGCTTTGTTGAATGTTCCGGCATATACATTTTCACCGCCTACACCTGAATACTTGCCTTTGGTTGTGTTGAAAATATCATTCCCGTAAGTCCCGTAGAAGTTAGCAACAAGATCAAAATTCTTATAAGAAACATGTCCGTTTATACCCACCATCAAATCAGGGAATGCGTTGCCAATATATGTTTTGTCTTTTTCATTTATCACGCCATCATGATTCAAATCCTTATAACGGATATCACCTGGTTTTGCATTTGGTTGAAGAATTTCCCCATGTTCGCCTGTGTGTGAAGTTACGTCGGTTTGAGTTTGGAAAAGGCCATCAGCAACATATCCGTAAAATTGACTGATTTGATGCCCTTCTTCATTACGAATAATATAGTCTCCATTAAATCCACCGGTATAAATAGGTTCTCCCAATAATTTAACCGCTGTGTTTTTTACAGAGGATAGGTTCACGCCTACACCATAACTGAAATCGCCTTTGCGGTCTTCCCAGTTAACCGATGCTTCCCAACCAACAGCTTTCATGCTTCCAACATTTTCCCACATTTGTCCGTTCCACATTGGGAAGCCTAAAACCAAGAGGTTGTCTTTTTTCATCAACATGTCTTTCGATTTCTTGTGGAACCAGTCGGCTGTAACAGTCAGGCGGTTGTTTAAGAATGACATGTCAGCTCCAACTCCGAAATCTTCAACAGTTTCCCATTTGATCTTGGTGTTTCCGATTGAACCTACAGCTGTACCGATTTCGCGGCTGGCACCTGAACCAAACACATAGTCGGAAGAACTAATGGTTGACTGATAGGCCGAATTATCAATGTTCTGATTACCCACGCGTCCCCAACCTGCACGAATCTTCAAATTGTCTAAGACATGTTGATTTTTCATGAAATCTTCGCTGGTTACACGCCATGCAACAGAAGCTGCAGGAAATGTAGCATACTTGTTACCAGTCACAAACTTAGAAGAACCATCCACACGCATGGAAGCGGTCAGGTAATAGCGGTCATTGTAGTTGTACATAACACGTCCCAAATAAGAAATCAACGATGAGTATGCATTCACACCTGATGCTTTCTGATTGAGTGTACCCGCATTCACATAACGAAGCGTCTCATCGTTTGATGGGGTGTTATCGCGAGAACCGTCCAACCAATAGTCTTGAAAACGTTCCATGGTATAACCGCCCATTACATTCAGATTGTGTTTTTTATTGAATGTTTTCATGTAAGTGGCCGTATTTGTCCAGTTCCAATCTACCCAGTTTTCCATTTTACGATCAGCAGTGCTATTGGCAGCTTGCTCCAGGTTATCAATGAAGAATTGCGGAGTAAACGAATCCGACAAGCGGAAACGGGCATTCATGCCAAATTGTGAACGAATAATCAAATCTTTGACTGGCTCAACGCTTACAAACGGTGTAGCCAATAATCCATATTCATCGCTCTTTTTATCCATGCGTGCTATATTTGCAGCAGGATTCCATACCTGGCTGTTGTGAGAACGTGAATAATTACTGTATTGGTTACTGGTCCAGTCGCTTTGAGGGCGCATCACCGGAGTGGTAGGATCCATAGCCATGATTGAACCCATTAAGTCAGGAGTATCGTTCCAGTTCTCATATTTGGGTGTAAAATCAATACCTGCTTCTACAACTTTGTTAAAATTATATTGCATGCTGAAACGGGCTGTCAACTTTTGCCAATCTCCTTTGGTATATTGAGAAAATTGCTTGAAATAACCGATAGCTGTAGAGAATGTGAACTTGTCGGTACCACCGGAGAATCCAAAATTGTAATTTTGAATCAAAGCCGTAGAGCGCATAGTTTGATTCCACCAATCTGTACCTTCTGCATCGGTAATATTATCCTTACTGTTATATACAGGCTCGTTGCCATCGTTAATGTACCTTGCCTTAAATACTTGTTCGTATTCCGAAGCTTTTGCCATGTTTGGTTTTGTCAATGTTTGAAAACCAACGGAAGTTGAAGCTGTAAACTTGGTAGCACCTTTCTGTCCTTTTTTCGTTGTAATCAACACGACTCCATTCGACCCGCGTGTACCGTAAATTGCAGCTGCCGAAGCGTCTTTCAACACTTGCATGCTTTCAATATCATTTTGATTCAAGAAATTGATATTGGTACCTACCGGCATCCCGTCCACCACATATAGCGGGTCTGAACCGTTGATGGTAGAAACCCCCCGGATAATGACGCGAGGCGTAGAACCCGGACCACCGCTGTTGCTAATTTGTACACCATTGATTTTACCTTGCAAGGAGTTCATCACATTGCCCGAATTCAGTGTTTTGAGTTCGTCTCCTTTAATGGCTGAAATAGAGCTGGTCAAATCACCTTTCTTAACTGTTCCATAACCAATCACCACCACCTCATCGAGGTTGGATGCAGTTTCTGTCATTTCCAAATTAAGTACGGATTGTCCGTTCAATTTGATCTCTTGCGTTTTGTAGCCTACCATCGAAAAAACGACTGTACTTGTTTTAGGTACGTTATTCAATGTGAAATTACCGTCTAAATCTGTTATAGTGCCGTTGCTGGTACCTTTAACCATAACAGTCAGGGCAATCATCGGTTGTTTGTCACTTGCTGAAATGACTTTACCGGTCAACTTTACTTGCTGGGCAAAAAGGCCCAGCGTAAAGAATGAGAATAAAATTACTAGATATTGTTTCATGTTTTTATGGCATTTTATGTATTGATTCATTATTGAATTGGATATAATCTAGAACGTAGAAGATGAGTGTCGAACTTGAACATGTATTTACCGCTCTTCGTCACGGTAACTGTTGTCATGTTATGGCCGCCATTTAGCGTATTAAACTCATTTTCTCCCGAGTCAGTGTCTCCATCTTCAAATCTCCAGAATGGTTGCATCCACCAACCCCATGAATGTTTCGGAGTAATGGTAAATTGGATCTTGGTACCGGCGGTCAAATCCATTTGTCCGTAGAAAAGGAATTTGTTGTCAGTATCTTGAGTCAGAACGAACGGATTTGAAGGGCTCCAGTTAGATGCTCCTGGCAGTCCGATTCCGGCTAAACTTAATTGCAAAGGAATTGTTCCATCATTGGCATTGGAGCCATTCAAATTGAGTGGCGAGCCTATTTGTACCGGAGTGTCGGTAGGAACATATGAATCCACGCCATATGCGCCGGTCTGAGTATTGAAGGTTATGACATAATATCCTTTTGAAGGAAGTACAATCGGTTGTGAATACTCAGGCACATCTGTTAATGTGTTTCCGTTGTCAGGATTGATACCGAAGCAAATCGGTGAAAAATCTGTTTTTTGAGGAATGAACCGAATCTTGGCATTCGCTGTTTCAGCATAATAACGGGCTCTGTATTGATAAGCGCCGGTATGTTCCATCAACATAGGTACACCGAATAAATCGCTGGTGAGTTGTTTTACATCGGTTACATCCGTCAAATACATTTTGGCAAAATCAGGCATCTGGGATACGCTGACCGTACTGTTCCGGATTACTTTATTTGCAAATTTGTCGGCAGCAGTTATGGTCATTTTATACTTAGCCGCCGTTGAAGGAAGCGTGTATGACTTGATTGTTTCCAGTTCTTTTACACCTCCGGCCGGAATGCTATCAGAGATATTCAAATCGGGAATCACGATTTTGACGTAATTCAAAGCCTTGTTGTCGTCGGCGGTGAAATGTACTTTCAGAACTGTTTGGCTTTTAATTAGCACTGTAATGGCAGTGTCGGGAACGGTAACGAAGGTAGGGGCCGTGAAGTCACCATCCATTGTTACCGATAAAGTAGCATCGGTTGTGCGTCCGCCTACATCGGTAGCAGTCACTTTAATAGGGAAGCTGTTGCCGGTAAGGCTTGTTGCAGTTACATAGTTATAACTTAAATCGTAGGAATTGACAGGTTTGCCATAGATGTCGAGTAAATCGATGGTTTTATCCAAAGACAAATCTGAATTTTGAAGTCTGATAGATCTGAGTCCATCATTGTCGGTCACTTTACCTGCTACAGTAAACTGGCGTCCGAGCTCAGTTTGGATGTGGTCGGTACTCAGAGTAACAATAGGGTTTTTCCCATCTACATTCGGAAAATCATTATTGCTACAGCCAGTACTGAGAAAGAGTGTTGCAAGAAAAGTCCATAATAAGACAGGACGCAATAACTTAATCTGATGATAATTCATGATTAGTGGTATTTAAAGTTTAATAATTAATAAGTTTGCATAGTATCAGCAGTCTGAACTACGGCTGCAAAAATAGAATATACTTTCTTTCAGTATCGTATACAAATCATGCATTAAAGGTCGCAAATCACGCATTGAATGCTTTGCAATCCAATAAAAGAGATTTTATTTTTACCTTTGCCGTATTAAGAAACAAGATAAAATGTGCTGATATTATGAAAAAGAACTGCTTACTTCTGCTGGTATTTTTATCTGCATTGACATTTGGGCAATCATATACAGTCAAGCAATTGAGCCAGGAAAATGGATTGTCCAATAACTTTGTCGTGAGCATTGCCCAAGACAAGGAGGGCTTTTTGTGGTTTGCTACGGAAGAGGGATTGAACCGGTTTGACGGATCCCACTTTGTTTCTTATTATAAAAAGGAAGGATTGCAACGAGGCATGACCGGGAATGAATTGAATTGTTTGCTTGATGACCCGGTGGATTCTGTTTTATGGATCGGCACCCAACGTTCGGGGTTGAATGCTTACGATTATATACATGACACTTTTCAATTCTACTTGCATGATTCCAAAGATCCCCGTAGTCTTGTAACTAACGACATCACCAATATACAACCGGCAGCCGATGGAAATTTATGGATTACCACGTATTGGCAGGGGGTTGATTACTTTAATAAAAAGAAAAAGCACTTTAGTCATTACAATCAAAAGACAGTGTCCGGTTTAGTTAGCAATCATATCTGGAGTGTGGCTGACGCAGGTAATGGAATATTGTATATCGGTCATGTGCGTGACGGATTCAGTATTCTTTACCTTAAAGAAAGACGGGCAAAGAATTTCAGGAATAATCCGCTTCAGGAGAATGCATTGCCAGGTAATGATGTCCATTGTGTTTATAAAGACAAGACCGGAAATATTTGGGTTGGAACCGATAAGGGGCTGGCTTTGTTTGATCCGGTTAAACAGAATTTCATTTCATTGGCCAAGAATAACAGTACATTGTCAAACTCGATTTTCGATATCCGGCAATTTGATGACAACAAACTATGGGTGGCCACTGAATTTGGAGGAATCACCATTCTCAATTTGTCACAACGATTGTTTTTGCAGCCTCAGCAAGTACAACTTCAAGATATCAAGGAGGGTGATGACAAATATAGCCTGGCAAGTTCGAGTGTCCGGTGTATTTATCAGGATTCATATAAAAATGTATGGGCCGGATTATGGGGAGGTGGTGTAAATTTTCTTAGCCATGACTCTTCTCTATTTAACCTGATTGGGTATTCTTCGTTACAATCTTCTTCCTCAAGTCTCAATGCCAAAGCAGTCATTAGTGCTTGTGTCGACAAGAGCGGGAAGCTTTGGGTTGGGACAGACGGAGGCGGTATAAACGTTTTTGATAAGGGAAAACGCATACATGTATACCGAAAAGAAAGTGGGGATATTAGCGAAAACTCTATCCAGGCTTCTTATTGCGACTCCCGGGGCAATCTTTGGTTTGGCCTTTTCAATGGTGGGGCATATCACTATGACATGCGTACAGGAAGATTTCATCAAATATTTCCTAATGAAAAGAAAAACGCAGATGTTCGTTCGTTCTTTGAAGACAACAACCATCAGGTATGGATTAGCACCAGTGAAGGTATTTACAAAGCCAACTTGGATGACCAACGAATTAACAACCATTACGGATTGACCAATAATCTCGTGCGAAGCATAGTGCAGGATTCTAAGGGGCGCATTTGGGTTGGGACATTCGGAGGCGGTGTTGGAGTTTACACTGCTGGCTTCAAGTTTATTAAAATGTTTAATACCGATAAGCATTTTCCATCAAATACAATAAACCAAGTATATGAAGATAGAGAAAAGCGCGTTTGGGTGGCAACCGGAGAAGGATTGGTTTGTTTTCCTTCATCAAAGAGTTGGGATTACAAACTTTATGGCTGGAACAGCGGATTGAACAATGTGCACACCAGGGCTATTACCGAAGATAAACATGGAAATATATGGGTGAGCACCAACAAAGGTATCAGCTGTTTGATGAAAGGACAAGCGATATTCAGCAATTACGACCATCATGACAATGTGCCTATGGGAAGCTTTGCCAGCGGATGTGTCACAGCACAGCATGACGGAACGCTCTATTTTGGCTCTATCAATGGAGTTTGCTACTTTAAACCGGAGCAAGTGTTGACTAAAAGAGTTGCTCCCCCTGTGATTATTACGGGACTTAAAATCTTTGGTTCGTTGAATAACCCCGCGAATGGTGAGACCGAAGTAGCATTGACCTCTGATAAAAAAATCAAATTGAATTATACGCAGAATAACTTCAGCATCACATTTAACGTCCAAAACTATGCGCTGGCTGACCAGGTAGAATATGCATACATGCTTGAGGGGCTTTCTGATGAGTGGTATACGGTGAATGATAATAAAATAGCTTTCCGAAATATTCCATTTGGGAAGTACCGTATCTTGATAAAGGCACGTATCCGAAACCAGGAATGGTCAAAAGACATCGCAGCCAAAGTTATAGAAATTACTCCGCCGCTATGGCGTACATGGTGGGCTGAATTATTTTATCTGCTGGTCGCCATTGGTGTGTTGATTACAGTTCTTCGTGCATACAGACGTAAAGTTAATTTGGAATATCTCTATGCTTCGGAGAAAACAAATCATGAACACGAACAGGAACTCAACAATGAGCGGTTGCGCTTTTTTACGAATATTACGCATGAACTGCGAACCCCGCTGACGCTTATTTTAGGACCATTGGAAGATTTGTTGAGAAGCAATTCCCTCTCAACGAAGGAACAGCATAAAATCTCGATTATCCATCAAAGTGCTCTCCGTTTATTCAACTTAATTAATCAGATTCTTGAATTCAGGAAGACGGAAACGCAAAATAAGAAGTTATGTGTAAGTCGTGGGAATATTGTAACTACGGTTTATGAAGTTGGTTTGAAATACAAAGAACTCAATCAAAAACAAAATGTCAATATACTGATCAGAGTTGAGCAAGAAGATCTATCTATTTATTATGATAAAGAAATTGTCACAATCATTCTGGATAATCTTATCTCCAATGCAGTGAAATACACCGAGAAAGGAGAAATTACGATCGATGCTTATCAAAAACAAATAGATGGAGTCAATTACGTCGAAATGAAAGTGTCTGATACTGGCTACGGTATATCTGCTGATGCCTTGCCACATATTTTTGACCGCTATTATCAAGAAAAAGGTGAACATCAGGCATCCGGTACTGGTATCGGACTGGCATTGGTCAAAAGTTTAGTGGCGTTACACGAAGGAGACATTTGGGCAGAGAGTACTTTAAATATCGGAAGTTCATTTTATTTCCGTTTATATGCAGATAACAGCTATCCCGGTAAATTGCACGCTGACTCGCAAGAGAAGCCTGTAAGCGAAGATGAACAATCCAATGATGAACAGGAAGGAAATATTGAACCAACAGAAAATAACAACCCTATTTTACTAGTGGTAGAGGATAATCAGGATATACGGGATTATATTGCTGATGCTTTGAAAGATCAGTTTGATGTAAAAACGGCTGAGAACGGAAAACAAGGATTGGAACAAGCATTTGATTGTATCCCGGATATTATCGTGAGTGACATTATGATGCCTGGAATGGATGGCACCGTTTTGTGCCGGAAATTAAAGGAAGATGTGCGTACCAGTCATATTCCCATTATCTTACTCACGGCCAAGGATTCTCTACAAGACAAAGAGGAAGGATATCAGGCTGGGGCTGATTCTTATCTGACCAAACCGTTTAGCGCATCTTTGTTGTTTAGCCGCATCCAAAATTTGTTAGAGCAAAGAAAACGCTTGTTTGAAAGAACCACGACAGTTTCTACTCCGAGCTTCGACGACAAACGGATGATTATCACCGATGCCCTGAATAAATTAGACCAGGAGTTTATTGATAAAATAGATCGATTAATTGAAGACAGACTTTCCTCTGACAAAATTGATATAAGTTACCTTGGCGAAAATTTGTATATGAGCAATTCTACATTATATCGGAAAATGAAAGCCCTTACGGGATTATCCACGAACGAATATATACGTAAAGTAAAAATGAAACATGCCGAGAGGCTTTTACTTGAAGGCAAGTACAGCATATCGGAAATTGCATTTAAAATAGGTATGAATAGTACCGGTTATTTCCGTCAATGTTTTAAAGAGGAGTTTGGCATGGTTCCAACCGATTATTTGAAAAAACTTACATCAGAGTAGCGTAAATTTAAGATATTGGTTTATTAATGGTGCTCTTTGAATTATATATATCACTTCGTGATGCAACTATCTGCTTAATTTTGTCACGAAAAATATTATTCAAAAGAAAAGCATGAGAAACAGAATTATCTTTTTATTACTCCTTTCATTTTTCATTTTTCGTGGGAATATGCAAGCACAAACCCAACGGGAAACTTTTTCTGTCGGGGATCGTACCTTTTTGTTAAATGGAAAGCCTTTTGTGATCAAAGCTGCAGAAGTACACTATACCCGTATTCCACGTCCTTATTGGGAACATCGGATACAGATGTGCAAAGCTTTGGGCATGAACACACTTTGTTTGTATGTGTTTTGGAATATTCATGAACAACGTGAAGGAGAATTCAATTTCAACGGGCAGAACGATATTGCCGCATTCTGCAAACTTGCTCAGAAATATGGAATGTACGTCATTGTACGGCCGGGACCTTATGTGTGTGCCGAATGGGAGATGGGTGGGTTACCCTGGTGGTTGCTCAAAAAGAAAGATATAAAGCTCCGCACACTCGATCCTTATTTTATGAAACGGGTGGGAATTTTCATGAACGAAGTGGGAAAACAACTTGCTCCGCTGCAACTTGCCAATGGGGGAAACATCATTATGGTGCAGGTGGAGAATGAATATGGGTCTTATGGTACAGATAAACCTTATATCTCGGCTATCCGTGACCAGGTAAAAACCTCCGGGTTTAATAAAACGGCTCTCTTCCAATGCGATTGGAGCAGCAACTTCACACACAATGCACTTGATGATTTGCTTTGGACCGTCAACTTTGGAACCGGTGCAAACATTGACGAGCAATTTAAAAAGCTGAAAGAACTCCGTCCCAACACTCCGTTGATGTGCAGCGAATTCTGGAGCGGATGGTTCGATCACTGGGGACGCAAACATGAAACCCGTCCGGCTAAGGATATGGTGCAGGGCATCAAGGATATGTTGGACCGAAACATATCATTCAGCCTCTACATGACTCACGGAGGTACTACTTTTGGCTGGTGGGGAGGGGCTAATAACCCCGCTTATTCCACTATGTGTTCTTCTTACGATTATGATGCTCCTATCAGCGAGGCAGGCTGGGTTACTCCCAAATACACGCTTTTACGTGATTTGTTGAAACAGTACGAACCTCAGGGATATAAATTGCCGGAAGTGCCTGCTGTCAAAGCTACCATTGCTATTCCAGCCATCAAGTTCAATAAAGTAGCTCCTTTGTTCGAAAATCTGCCTGCATCTAAATATTCGGAGGATATCCAGCCGATGGAGCAATTCAATCAGGGCTGGGGACAGATTTTATACCGTACTACTTTACCCGAGCTGAAGGACTCGACCGAGATCAAAATAACTGAAGTACACGACTGGGCACAGGTGTTTGTGAATGGAAAGCTGATTGCGCAACTGGACAGAAGGTTGGGACAGTTCAGCACTAAACTTCCGGCTGTACAAAAAGGGGCACGACTGGATATTCTGGTGGAAGCCATGGGACGCGTCAACTTTGATAAATCCATACACGACCGCAAGGGTATTACCGAGAAAGTGGAACTGTTGCCAACAAATAAAGAGCCCATCAAACTCACCAAATGGACAGTTTACAATTTCCCTGTTGACGATAATACTTTCCTTGAAAACAAGAAATACGTTAGCTCTGTAAAATGTAACGGACCTGCTTATTACAAAGCAACGTTCAATCTCGACAAAACAGGAGATACCTTCCTTGATATGCGTTCATGGGGAAAAGGTCTGGTATGGGTTAACGGGCATGCCATGGGACGGTTCTGGGAAATTGGTCCTCAACAAACGCTCTATATGCCGGGATGCTGGCTGAAGCCGGGGAAGAACGAAATTATTGTACTAGACTTGAAAGGACCGACCGATGCTTCTATTCAGGGATTGAAAGAGCCAATTTTGGACATGCTGCGTGTCAAAACTCCTGCTATGCACCGCAAAGAAGGGGAAAAACTTGATCTGTCTGCCGAAAAACCGGTTGCAACCGGAACGTTTAAGGCTGGAAACGGTTGGCAGGAGGTGAAATGGGGGCAGCCGGTAGAAAGCAAGTTCTTCTGTATGAATGCACTCAGCGCACAGGATGAAACCAATGTAGCTGCCATGGCCGAAATGGATATACTCGATCAGAACGGCAACCCCATTCCCCGCACGGATTGGAAGATACGGTATGCCGATAGCGAAGAAATACGTAGCGGAAATTACAGTGGCGACAAGATTTTCGACTTGCAGGAATCTACCTACTGGATGACGGTTGACAATGCTGCTTATCCACATCAAATCGTCATTGACTTGGCGAAAAATTACTCGGTGAGTGGGTTCAGGTATTTGCCACGAGCCGAAAAAGGATACCCCGGAATGATAAAAAATTATCAGGTATATTTGAAAAAAGAAGATTTTAGGTATTAGTGTATATTATTTGTGTTGGATGGTGCTGGTCATGCAAGAGGTTTTGAATACTGATTTGCATGACCAGTTTTTTATTTTAGTGCCTCTCTTGGTTATTTTTTATCGGATCTAATATTCCAATATCTGGATAGTACAAATAACTTGTACTTGCAGAACATATTGATAAGGTGGCTTGTTTACTCCAACGAATATCAATTTATATTTAATTTTTGACAAGTTTTATATATGCAGCATTGTTATTCTACGTACTTTTGTTGCTTAATTCTTTAGATGTTACTAGCAATAAAACATAAGGCTCATGCATTATTGGCGCTGCTACTTTCAGCAGTGTTACTGGGTTCTGTACTGGCCAAGCCGGTGCATATCTTGTTAGTTCATCACGATGTAGCAACAACATTAAAAGTTCACTCAGACTTTGGAGTTCTTTCAAATTCACACCAGAACTGTTCTATTTGTGATTTTGAATTTTGTTCTTTCGTCCCTCAAAGTCAGGTTGATGTTCCAAAAGTAAATGTGACCTTTGCTAAAGAGATTAGCCCGGCAACCATTGCTTGCCGGATTAATCAGGCTCCACATCACTTCCAACTGCGTGCACCTCCGGCACTTTAATTCCCCACCATTTTTTTTTGGTACAATAAAGTTGAATCTTTGTTGTACTCGCTTTCGTTGCATAGGTTTAATCGTCGATAGGATTTAAGGTTATTGAAGATTATTCATTGGGATCTATTTTCGTGGGTCTCTCACGACGCAACCATCATTCACTATACTCAAAATAAAAAAGAAAAATGAAGAAGATATTTATATTCCTCATTTCATTTGCCGTGGCTTTAAACATTTCGGCGGATGTCATTGGGGTTTCACAAACAAGTTTGCAAGGTAAGATAACCGACAAAAACGGAGAACCTGTGATAGGTGCCAGCATTTACTTGCCGGAACTGAAAACAGGAGCAGTAACTAATGCTACCGGGATTTACCAAATAGAGAATTTGCCAAAACGGACGATGTCGATTCAGGTAAATTCGGTGGGATGCAAAATGATAGTAGAGAATATTGACTTGACATCCGCCGATCACAAGGATTTTGTGATGGAGGAATCGGTTACCGAGATTACTGAAGTTACCGTAACCGGACAAGGACTCACTTCGCAGATAACCAAAACACCAACCCCGGTAAGTGTTGTCACGCTGGCTGAGCTGCAGCAACATGCCTCCACCAACATCATTGATGCATTGAGCACACAACCCGGTGTGTCGCAAATAACGACCGGAAGTGGTATCTCAAAACCGGTTATCCGTGGATTGGGATATAACCGCGTGGTGGTCGTCAATGATGGTGTGCGTCAGGAAGGGCAACAATGGGGCGATGAGCATGGTATTGAAATAGACGAGAATGATGTAAATAAAGTGGAAATTCTGAAAGGACCGGCCAGTTTATTGTATGGTTCGGATGCTATGGCGGGTGTTATCAGCTTCTCTTCGGCTCCCATTCTTCCGCAGGGAAAGATACAACTAAACATGCTGGCCAATTATCAGACCAATAACGGATTGATGAATTATTCGCTCGATTTCGCAGGACATAAGAAGGCTTTTGTGTGGGATGTGCGTTACAGCAATAAGCAAGCACATGCCTATCAAAACAAATATGATGGTTATGTGTACAATTCCGGTTTCAGTGAAAATGCTCTATCTGCCTTGTTGGGAATTAGTAACTGGTGGGGGTATTCGCATCTGACGCTTAGCACGTACCATCTCACTCCGGGAGTTGTGGAAGGTGAACGGGATAGTTTAACGGGTAAATTTATCAAACCTGTTGTGTTGTCCGACGGCACGGTGGGTGATGCCCTTGCCACGCACAATGATTTTACTTCCTATAGCCATCAAATGCCTTATCAGCAAGTCGATCATTATAAGGTGGTGTGGAATAATACTGTATTGCTGGGCGAGGGGAGTCTGAAAGCCAGTGTCGGGTACCAGCAAAACCGCCGTCAGGAATTTGCCGATGTGCTCCAGCCCAATGCATACGGGTTATACTTTCAGCTTCACACCGTGAACTACGATGTTCATTACCAAATGCCCGAAAAGAATGGATATAATCTGTCTTTTGGGGTAAATGGCATGGGACAGCGCTCGCAGAATAAAGGAACGGAATTTCTGGTTCCCGAATATAGCTTGTTCGATGTGGGCGCATTTGTTGTAGCCCGGAAATCTGTTGGAAGACTGGATTTGAGTGGCGGGATCCGCTTTGATAACCGGGCGGAGACTGGCGATGCACTTTATCTGAACGGAGTCGGAGCTAAAACCAATTCGTCGGATCCAACAGCTACTGAACGTTTTTCTGCTTTCTCAAAAAACTTCAATGGAATAACCGGGAGCATCGGTGTCAGTTTGCAATTGAATGACAGTTGGATAACCAAACTAAATCTCTCGCGTGGATTTCGTGCGCCGAACATCAGTGAGTTGGGTTCAAATGGTGTACACGAAGGTACCATCCGGTATGAGATTGGTAACACGAATTTAAAATCGGAAAACAGCTTGCAACTGGATTATGAACTTGGTTATAACACCGAACACGTAAGCGCCAAGTTGAACTTATTTGCCAATAACATTAATAACTATATTTATTCTCATAAAATCAGTAATGTTGTTGGAGGCGATTCCATCCAGGCTGGTTATCCAGCTTATAAATTCGATTCGGGCAATGCGTTACTATTGGGTGGCGAGGTTTATCTGGATATTCATCCACATCCATTGGATTGGCTACATTTCGAAAATAGCTTTTCGTATGTATATTCGGAGTTGAAGAACCAACCTGATTCAACGCGATATCTGCCTTTTACTCCTGCTCCCAAATGGACTTCGGATATTCGGGTAGATTTGAATCATACAATCAAATCATTGAAAGATACGTATGTATCGTTTGGCTTGGAACATGATTTCAAACAAAATCATATTTATTCGGCTTATGGAACGGAAACTCCCACCGATGCCTATACACTGCTCAATGCCGGCATCGGTACTGACATTGTTTGGAATAAGCGTACTTTGTGTAGCATTTATATAAGTGGAACAAATTTGGCCGATGTGGCTTACCAAAGTCACCTGAGCCGGCTGAAATATGCAGCGGAAAATTATAGCACAGGCAGAACAGGGGTTTATAATATGGGACGAAATATTAACTTTAAGTTGATTGTTCCTGTTGATTTATAGATATAAAAAAAACAGTCCTCTAATCATTTATAATTCGAGGACTGTTTATAAGTAAAAGTGATTGAAAACCTAAATCACCACTTGATATTTTTATCAATAAACTTGATTAGTGTGTCGGCCATTACTTTTTGTTCGGCCACATTGGGATGTCCTCCTGTGTTTTTATAGTCGAAGAAGCAGGTATAAATCTTTGGGTCATTCAATTGCGCTGTTGCTTTCTGCACGTATCCTGGCCAGGCCGATCCCTCCCGGGTGGCATCCATGCTGCCTAATGCGCAAATGATGGAAGCTTTAGGGTATTTGCTCCGGATGGTAGATACAAAATTCTTATAGGCAGCAATGATGAAATCCTCATTAGGCTCTGTTGTTCCAAACCGTCTCTTAAATTCGGCGTTATCGTGCAGTTTCACAATCCAGGAGTCGTTCTGAAACAGATTAATTACCACAACGTCGGGGGTGTATTTCGTAAAATCCCAGGTGGATGTTGAATCGGTAGCATCTGTCCGGTTGTACATTTCGGGCATGATAAGCGGAAACCAACTAACCATGATGCCAATGCCACTTTTTGCGATACATTGGTACTGAGCATCGAAATGTCTGGCAGTAAGCGCTGCATAGGTCAGGTAATTGTTTTGAAAATAACCAAACCACCGGTCTTTACCACTTGTGTCTTCGATAGCATAGCCGCAGGTGATGGAGTTGCCATAAAATTCTATTTTACGTTTCTTAGGAGCCGATGGTGGTAATAATTTTGTATTGTCAGGTGTTTCGAAACCAAAGAACAGGGTTTTGCCTTTATCCCATTCGGTACGTTTGAATAGCTGTACTGTGTGATTTCCTTCGGTTAAACCAGTTGCAAGTAAATAGCTTCGTTTTGTTTTTTCGGTATGTAATTTAGAAACAACTTTGTTGTCAATAATTACATTGTAGTAATTTGCACTATCCAGGTCTTGCAGTATTGCTGAAACCTCTTTGCCCTTAAAGTTAAGGGTGACTGATGTTCCCGGCCACGACAATACGGCTGCGTCGGGGTTATACAAAATACGGCCTTCGTATTTAATGTTCTGGCTGCTGAACTTTACTGTTTTGGCTTGTGTGTTGTCTCCCAGAAACAACATAAGCAGGGTTAGAAAAAAGAAATTCTTTTTAGACATATTGATGAAATTTAAAGTTGAAAATTAGTGTGTTGCCAGGTAGTCCTGTGTGTTTGTTACAGTGGCATAAGTAACATTCAATGCTGCCAAAAATGCATTGTGTACATCGACAGCATTTATTTTTTCTCCGTTTATTTCCAGATTCCGGGTCGCGCATGCATCGCCAACCAGTGTGCAGTTATATCCGAAGTCTTTGGCTGCGCGGGTGGTGGCATCGATACACATGTGTGTCATCATGCCGGCAATCACCAAGTCCGTTATTCCGGTTTTTTTGAGATAGTCCAATAATTCCGTTTTGCGAAAGCTGTTGGGGAAATGCTTTATTATCACCGTCTCTTCGGCAGTTGGTTGCACCTGCTGATGTATCTCAGCTCCGAAGCTGTCGGGCAAAAAGAAAGTAGCACCGGGTTTGGTGGCAATATGTTGGATATGAATTACCGGCAAGTGATTGCTTCTGAATTTATCCAATAGCAGTTTGGCGTTTTCACTCGCAGGATCAGCATTGACCAATGTCATGGTTCCGCCTTCAAAATAATCATTCTGAATGTCAATAAGTAAAAGGGCTTGTTTCATGTTATTTTTATTAATGTCGTAATGCTACTAATAATCCGCCTGTAATAAAAGCTGCAACCCACCAGATGTAGGCACAGCGGGTATAGATATTGATACTTTTGTTGACAGTTTTTGTTGGGCCATTCTTCAAATTATATCTCCATAAAAGAATGGTATCAATACTCATTCCCAAAAGCGAAGAGTATCCGATAAATCCATGAAAAGTCAACATTCCTTTGGTTGAGCCGAGTATCATGAGGGTAGTAGCCGAAATGTCGAGAAGAACACCAATCGTAAAGAAAAGCAAGACGCGTGCTGTTATCAGTTTGCGTCGTTGTTCTTTGGCAAATCCAATGCTGTAAAAAACTAATGCTAAGGTTACCACCATGGAACCAACCAAGGAATAAATTTTCATACTCTTTTATTGAATTGTTTAGTGTCTAAATAGCTAAATTCTTAGTTGAAAAGGAGCCTACATTGATTCTATCAAAAAACAGATATTAGCGGTCAAAGATACAAATTTTACGTATTAACTAACCGGACTTGCCCGGATTTTTTACGAATCAAATGGTTGATTCTTCAGGTATCTTTGAAAGTGTGAGTTCGATGAAAGTTCTTCCCCCAACGTTTTGATTAACTGTTTTGATAAAATGGCGTTTATCTTGTCATTTTCCCGTAATATTTTTTTTAATCCCCAAAGATGGATTACATTGTTGTTCGAGATAGAAAATGGATTAGTTAATAGATAATTAATTGGGGACTTCATGTGATCTGCACAGATCGAAAGCAGCCGTTGTTCGGCAAAAACCATTTGAGATATCAATTCCTGCGGTTTTTCGGTATTCTTAAACATAAATTTCTTCGATTCGTTCAGATAGTAAGTTTTAAACAATTCGTCTTTAATATACAGAAAAGCGGTGTTCGAAGGCTGTACTTCCCAATTGTAGTAATCGGGGAATTTGTAACCTTTGGGCTGTTTTAATAACGATGGTTTCAGATAAACTTCGGGATTAATAACTTCCGGGTGTAAAGCTATGATAGCCGACGATTCCAGAATCTCATTGATCGGGCGTGTGATAATAAGATCTGTGTCGAGCATGACACACGGCGCAGTTTGTGCTTCCAGTGCTATCAGCTTTCCTGCTGCCCAGAATATTTGGGGATCAATCGGATAGCTATTGTCCTCAAGTACTTTGGTGTCTATTCCGCCATCCCACAGACTGAGTAAATCATGCTCTTTAATAAATTCATATCCCCTGTTGTCGGTGTATAACTTTATGGAACCATTGTACTTTTGCCACAACAAAGCCGAGATAACCATGGTGAGTATTTCGGCATCGGTCATAACGAAGCTCTTGCCCGCTGAAACAGGCGGTTTTGTCCAGATAACATGGAATGCAGGGTAGGAGGCTGGTTTCAAACTCGATTATTATAATCCGATTAGATGCCCACCAACTATTTCTCCCAAATCAGATGAGGAGTTGTCGCAAGATGTTGGGGTTGCATTATTCTGAGTCCAAACTTCCAAACCTCTTTCAAGGTCGTTGGCTGGCTTGATCAATAAATCAAAATCATGTTCATCAAAAAAGCAAGATTTGGCTTGTAATTTCAGAAAACGATAAAAAACCGGGTTATTTGTCTCGCGATAATCTTCAAGTAATTCAAAAAACAAGCTTAGGTTATTTTCCAGTTCAGCATAACTCAGGTTTTCAATTTTACAATATGTTTCCACAAGTTTCTTTCGTGTTTCGAAACTGCCGGAATGAAGCACGACATCCACAAACAAAGCAGAAATGATTTTCTGAAATGTGAATGAAATCTGTTGATTGTTGCCTTGAGTGAATTCTGATTTGATTTGCATTGTTGAATCTGGGCAATGAGATGTGTATTATCTTATTTGAATCTTGCAAATATACAAGTTTGTTTATTCATTTATCACTTGCGATACGGATTTATGTCTGAATACCCAAGTGCAGCTGTTTATAAATCAAAGATACAATTTTTGCGCTTAAAATCGACGTGGGCAAAGAAAAACCACACTGCCCTGTTGCACAACTGTCTCTCGGATTCCCCGTAGCCGAAATAATCCTGTCCCTTATGTTCAGCGAATGGCTCCAGCCTTCGTCGCTGCTAAAAGAAAAGCTCCTGCTTTTCACATTATGGACAAATACAATCCTTTTTTATAGTAAAACACACAAATTGCTTGTACCTTTTTCTTGTTTGAATATGGAAGTCTGGAGACTTCCTTTTAGCCACGACATAGCGAGACGCTATGCTGAACAAAAACGCAAACTACGCTCAACAAAGGATCAATCCAATAAGAAAGCGACCTTGTATTACTACGAGGCCGCTTTAAATGTTTTCACAACGGAATAATCCTTATTGTGATTTGCTTCAAAAAATTGTATGCCAAAGATATGAATTTAAAATAAATCTACAAATGTTTTGTAAAATAAAAAATATACTTTAACTTTATCGTCCTAAAAATACAACTTAAAAATATTGAATTATGGGAAAGATATTGGGATTGGATTTGGGTTCGGCATCAATTGGCTGGGCAATGATTGAAGAAAATGATAGTAAAACTACTATCTTGGGCCTTGGGAGTCGGATTATTCCTTACGAAGGAACTGAAGGAAAAGATTTTGCGAAAGGTACGGGCGAAAGCAGAAATTCACTTCGCACGAAAGCCAGAACAGCCCGAAAAGGATACGACCGGTATCAATTACGAAGGAAGTATCTTGTTGTTGCTTTAGTAAAAGCGAATATGTTTCCCGACGAGACATTAAAAAATCTGCCTAAAATCGAACTTTGGGCATTGCGAGACAAAGCCGTCCATTCACAAATAACCCTCAAAGAACTTGGTCGGCTATTATTGTGGCTCAATCAAAAGCGAGGTTATAAAAGCAGCCGCAGCGATGCAAACTTAGGGAAGAAAGATACTGAATATGTGGCTACAGTAAAAAACAGACATGAAAAAATAAAGGAACTCAATCTGACTATTGGACAATACTTTTACAAAGAATTATCCAATGATCCTTTTTTCAAAGTCAAAGAAAACATATTTCCCCGCGAGGCATATATTGAAGAGTTTGATACTATTTGCAATACACAGAAACAATTTTATCCAGAAACTTTGACTGAAGAGTTTATTTCAAAACTTCGCAACGAAATTATATATTATCAACGTCCTTTGAAATCGCAAAAAGGCTTGGTTTCTGTTTGTGAGTTTGAGGGTTTTTGGCGAACCGGAAAAGATGGAAAAGAGTATTTTGTCGGCCCAAAAGTAACACCCAAAAGTTCTCCCATTTATCAACTATCCAAAATGTGGGAGAATATCAATAACATCAAAGTCGGTTCAAGATCGGGTGGAGACATTGAAATAACAGCGGAACAGAAACAAGCAATCTTTCAGCACTTAGATAACAATGAAAAGCTAACAGTTACTGATTTATTGAAAATCCTTCAACTCGACAGAAAGAATTGTTATGTCAACAAACAGATAGAAAAAGGATTAGTTGGAAATATTACAAAACATGCTATTCGTCAGTGTTTGGGTGATTCAACACAATACAACCACCTTTTGAGGTTGAATTTAAATATAATTGAAAGCGATAAAAAAGGTTATCTTGTTGACAAAAAATCAGGAGAAATCCTGAACGAAAAGTCAAGTCAATATATTGACGCAAACATAGAATATGAACCCCTTTATCAACTGTGGCACACCATCTATTCAATTCATGACAAACAAGAATGCAGCAATGCCCTGCAAGCCAAATTTAAACTTGAGACGACTATTGCCGACAAGTTAGCGGATATTGATTTCAGCAAACATGCTTTTGGAAACAAATCTGCAAAAGCTATTCGTAGAATTTTGCCTTACTTAATGGAGGGTGATAAATACAGCGAAGCCATGAGTTATGCTGGCTACGAACATTCGGATTCATTGACCAAAGATGAGAATTTGAAACGTAAATTACTAGAGACCTTAAAACCTATTGAAAAGAATTCACTTCGTCAGCCCATTGTAGAAAAGATTCTCAACCAAATGGTGAATGTTGTCAATGCTATTATTGAAAAGCATGGTAAGCCTGATGAAATAAGGGTGGAACTTGCACGGGAACTGAAACAAAGCAAAGAAGAACGCAATGATACAGATAAAGCCATGAGCAAGCGGCAACGCGAAAATGAAAATATCACCAAACGATTAGCCGAATATGGATTGAAAGCAACAAGAAACAACATTATCAAATGGAGATTGTATGAAGAAATTGATAATGAAGAAAAGAAACTGAATGCTGTTTGTATTTATTGCGGTCAACCCATTTCATTGACCGAAGCAATTAAAGGCAATGATGTAGACATTGAACACATTATTCCGAAATCAAAGCTGTTTGATGATTCACAAAGTAACAAAACACTGGCACACCGTCATTGTAACAAAAATAAGAACGATATGACGGCTTATGATTTTATGAAAGGTAAGCCGACTGAAGTTTTTGAAGCATATATCGAAAGGGTGAATTCGTTGTATGCTAATTATGTCATTAATAAAGCTAAGCGTGATAAACTGTTGATGCCTGAAGATAAAATTCCCGATAATTTTATCGACCGCCAGCTTCGCGAGAGCCAATACATTGCACGTAAAGCCAGAGAAATACTTCAAACAATTTGTCATAATGTATGGGCGACAAGTGGTACTATCACTGCTGAACTTAGGCATCTGTGGGGTTGGGACGAAATTACAATGAATCTTCAGTTTGAAAAATACAAACAACTGGGGTTGACCGAAATGGTTGAATGGGAAAGCGAGCATGGCAAAAACAAACATAAGAAAGAAGTTATTTCCGGTTGGACAAAACGAGACGATCATCGCCATCATGCCATTGATGCATTGACTATAGCTTGTACTAAACAAGGCTATATTCAACGGTTTAATACATTAAGTGCAGAAAAAACCAGGCAGGATATGTGGGCAGTTGTCGAGGAACGTTCTGTCACTTTCAATGAAAAACGCTCATTGTTGGAAAAATATATTATCAGCGAGCAACCCATTGCTGTAGCAGATGTAGAAAACGCAGTGGCTAATATCCTGATTTCATTTAAGTCAGGGAAAAAGGTAGCAGTTGTTGGAACAAGAAAAGCAGGCAAACGCGGAAATAAAAAAGTGGTTCAAACAGGAATCATTATTCCAAGAGGGTCACTTAGCGAGGAAAGTGTATATGGAAAAATAAGAACAATTGATGAAAGAAAACCTTTAAAATATATTTTTGAGAATTCGCAATTAATTCTAAAACCACTTATCAAACAATTAGTTGATGAAAGAATTAATACTCATAAAGGCGATATAAAAAAAGCAATTGCGTCGTTGAAAAAAGAACCGATTTATTTAGATAAGCAAAATGAAATTGTTCTTGAATATGCGTCCTGCTATAAAACTGAATATGTAATCAAATACTCTGTAGATATCAATTTCAACAAAATAGACAAAGTAATTGATAGCAAAATAAAAGCTGTTTTACAACAACGT
>Ga0318567_10000207_pt1 | contig 26602 bp, 15 predicted proteins | sample GRESIP088b5f20_FD_203691 | JGI IMG/M metagenome (GOLD analysis project Ga0318567, IMG submission 203691) | Tropical soil microbial communities from Luquillo Experimental Forest, Puerto Rico - GRE.SIPMG.088b5f20 | ecosystem: Environmental > Terrestrial > Soil > Tropical forest > Bulk soil...
ATATACTATCAATGTAAAGAACACTGGAACGGTTCAATTGAATCAAATAGCAGTGAGTGATATCGTGCCTGCCCACACAAGTTATGTAAGTGGTGGAAACTACAACAGCGGCACGAACACCGTAAGTTTCAATGGAACCAATCTTGCCATCGGAGCTACAGCGAGCTACAGTTTTGTGGTGCAGGTTACAAATGATCTGACGGGCATCAGCAAGGTAAGTAACCAGGCAACAGTGGTGGCGGACACAATACCAACAACACCTACAAAGGCAGCAGACCCTGCTAATCCAAATAGTCCTGATCCTTCTTGCACGAGCCCTGCAGGCTGTACAACAGACATACCAGTACAGGGAGTAGAGTCGTTCATCACATGGAAAAGTGTAAGTGATGCGAGTGGAGACGGTAAAGCACAAGCGGGAGAAAATCTTACATATACCATCAATGTAGAGAACACTGGATCGGTTCAATTGAATCAAATAGCAGTGAGTGACATAGTTCCGGCACATACAACTTATGTAAGCGGCGGTACGTACAACAGTGGCACGAACACCGTAAGTTTTAATGGAATCAGTCTGGGCATTGGAGCCACAGCCAGTTATAGTTTTGTGGTGAAGGTGACATATGATTTGACAGGCATCACTAAGGTCAGTAACCAGGCGACAGTATTGGTAGATACCATCCCATTAACTCCAACGAAGCCTGCTGATCCGTTTAATCCTAACAGTCCGGATCCGTCCTGCACAGAACCGGCAGGTTGTACGACGGATATACCCGTACAAGGCAACCTTCATATACCAAATGTGATCACTCCAAACGGAGACGGATATAATGATAGGTTCATCATAGAGGGCACAGATTATGAGCAGTTGCAGGTTACCATATTTAATCGCTGGAACAATGTAGTGTATCAAAATCAGATGTATCAAAATAATTGGGACGGAAACGGATTGAATGCGGGTACATACTTCTATGTAGTAAAGGCATTGAACAAAACCAGCCATCAATGGGAAGTTTACAAAGGATGGTTAATGATTATGCGATGATGGATAAGTAAGAGCAGTGTAGGATGCATGTGTTGTAAAGCACCATCCTATACTTTCTCTAAATCTCCATTGGTTTCAAAAAGCAGGATGTAAACTAATTGCATTTGAAAAGATCCGGTTAATTAATAAAAAAAGCAGGATGAAAAAAAATAAGTTTTTAAGATTGATAATAGGCGCAGCGACGTTGTTGTCTGCAAAAGCAGCAGATGCCCAACAAGACGCTCAATTTTCACAGTATATGTTTAACGGTCTATACATAAATCCGGCGTATGCGGGTTACCGGGAGCAATGGAATGTTAACGCGTTTTATCGCAATCAGTGGACGGGTTTTCCAGGGGCTCCGAAAACAATGTCTTTGGCCGCTGACGGAACAGTTCATGACAACAGGGCTGGTTTGGGTTTTCAGATTGCAAATGATGTATTGGGAGCAGAAACCAATACATCATTATACGGGAACTATGCATATAGAATTCCGTTAGGCATAAATGAATACGAAGGAAAAACTTTGTCGTTGGGTTTTGGAATAGGCGTTTTGCAGAACCGGGTAAATCTAAGCATGCTCGATCCGAATCAGCAGGGAGACCCTACAATTATAGCGGCTGCTAAAACGAAGATTATGCCCGATGCAAGAGTAGGTGTATTCTATAACAGTGATCGTTTTTATATCGGCGCTTCTGCATCAAACCTGATTACTAATTCATGGAGTAGAAAAGATGACATAAAAGGGGTGTACGTTATTCCGAAACTACATTGGTATTTCACAGCTGGAGGGTTGGTGCCCTTGTCTGATAATGTGTCTTGGAAACCATCGTTTTTATTAAAGGACGATCTTGCCGGGCCCACAAGCCTTGATTTGAATAGTATGTTCTTGTTTCAAAAACTTTTGTGGATAGGAGCCTCCTACAGGACCGCTATACCATCATTTTACAACAAACCTGCATTTGCTACGGACTTGAAGAAAAGTGCAGACGTAGTTGGTTTGCTGGAATTGATGGTTAACGAAAAATTGCGCATAGGCTATGCGTACGATTATTCATTAAATGCAACAACCACACAAAGGTTCTCCACTCATGAGATTTCGGTAGGATTCTTTTTTGCGAATAAGAAAAGCGCAATGCTGTCGCCTCGCTACTTCTAATGGTTATGCAATGAAAAATGTGTTTTAAAAATATTACATGAAAAACTTGTATCTATATACGTTGGGATTTTTTATGCTGGGGGTAATCGCTCAGGGTTACGGACAGGCAATATTGAGGAGGGCAGATGAACAGGCTTCACTCTACAATTATAGCGTTGCCAGAGATTTGTACCAGAAAGCATACAAAAAGAAAAAGACATTGAATGCTGCGCGTGGTGCCGCTGAGTGTAATCGTAAGATCAAAAATTATGTATTTGCTGAAAGCTGGTATAATGTTGTGATGTCATATAAAGATCATACTTCACAAGATGAATATCGTTATGCACAAGTATTGATAGCCAATAATAAATATAAAGAGGCAAAGGAGGCACTGCAGCAATACTTGTCTAAAAGCCCAGATAGTGAAGTGGCAAAAAAAATGTTAGAAGGTTGTGATTCGTCTGTTACCCGGTTAAATAATCCGGTAAAGGGCAAATTGAATAACATGACTGAGCTAAACAGTAGTAATTCGGACTGGGGATTGGTAATGCAAAAGAGTAACTACATTTTTGCTTCAGATGCCGGCAAAGACAGTATAGGGAGTGTGCCCTTTTTCTCGACGAAAAATATACGTAAGAACGTTTATGGCTGGACGGGCGCAGACTATCTGCACATTTACGAGAACAATGGGAAAGACTCTGTTCATACGTTAATGAAGGAAATCAATGGGGACTATCATACTGCATCGCCGAGTTTTACCGCAGATGGTAAAACTATGTTTTATGCAATGACCACATTTGTAAATAGAAAGCGTTCGTTTCTGGGCAAAGAACAGCCATATACAATGATGGTAGCAATAAAATACCGTATATGGGACGACGCGAAACAAAGCTGGGGCGAGCCTCAAAATTTTCCTTACAATAGTTTACTCGGTTACTCGGTGGGAGACCCATTTATATCGGCAGACGGAAACACATTATTTTTTGTAAGTGATATGAGCGGAGGAAAAGGAGGAACGGATATTTACTACTCCAAAAAAGATGTGAATGGTAAATGGGACACACCTGTTGGAATGTCGGGTGATATAAATACGGCAGGTAATGAAAGGACTCCCTTCATAGGCACTGACGGAAATTTTTATTTTTCATCCGATGGCCGGGCCGGGTTCGGAGGATTAGATATTTATAAAGCGGTACAATTCGGAGGCAACAGCTGGAAGGTGACTAACATAGGTGCACCGGTAAATTCATCCCAGGATGATTTTGCTCCGTTTTGGTCCAATGGCGAAACGCTCTATTTTTCATCAGACCGACCGGGAGGTAAAGGAAATGATGATATTTACCGTTTTGAATTTGCACGGGAGTCGGTTGCTCAGCTTGCTCCACGGCCGGTATTTAAGCTAGCGGGCACAGTACTGAACAAAACCACTAGCCAGCCCATAACTGATGCAGTAGTTACGCTGGTCAACAAAAATACAGGCGTTGAGACTAAAGGTTTAACAAATAAGCAAGGCGATTTTCATTTTGAATTGGATTCATCCACTGACTATGAAATTAACGTGACAAAAACGGATTATGCGAATATTCGCAATGAAAATCTGACGACCAAAGGATTGAAAGAATCGAAGACGATCAACAAAACTTTGTACATGTTGCAGATTGCCGATAATAAACAGCCGATTGCGATAAAGATGGATAATATTTATTTTGATCTGGACAAATCAGATATTCGTCCTGATGCCGCTGCTGAGCTGGACAAGCTGGTAAAAATACTTAACGATAACCCTACCTGGAAAATAGAAATGGGTTCTCATACAGACTCAAGAGCTAACGATGCATACAACATGAAGTTGTCACAACGCAGGGCAGAGTCAACAGTGAAATACCTTGTTCAGCATGGTATAGATCCGGATCGTTTAACAGCGAAAGGATATGGTGAAACACAACTTGTCAATGGCTGTAAAAACGGTGTGAAGTGTACAGAAGCCGAGCATCAATTGAATCGCAGGACTGAGTTTAAAGTATTAGAACAATAGACATAGATGTGATGATTCGCAGGAACGTTCTGCTTCGCGATAGATAGGCGTTTCTGTAAATCCGTAATCCATGTCAGGCAAGGCTTATTGAACAATAGTTAAATAAAAAAGTCTCACGGCGGCGTGAAATGCGCAACGTGAGGCTTTCTTTTTTTATTGAAATGGTTTGAAAATGAATTGATATAGAAATCCGCGGAAGGCCCTGCTTTTGAAGGGCAGCATAATACCTTCGCTGTAAGGTAGCAGTAGGAGTGTTTCGCTAAGCTCAATCCTGGCTTAATGGTGGCCCAAGTAGAGTCATTCCATGTTTCTCAAATACCTGGCCGACAGCAGCCGGGTCGGGGTGACCATTTCGTGTGAGTGGCCCAAGCTCTTCATAAAAATGATTTCCGCCGCCCGGACTGTAAACAACAATAAGCTCTCCAGGTTCTTCTGTCAGATTTAAAAAAGCGTGAGGAACCTTTTTGGGCAAGTAGGCAAATCCACCTTCTTTCAGGTAAAAAATTTCGTTGCCAATCCTGACCTTGAAGTGGCCCTTCAGAACGTGTATAGTTTCTTCCTGGAAGTGATGAACATGAAGGGGAGGACCATTTTTTGCTGCAACCTGCACAATGAAATAGTCCAATGATCCACCTGTATCTTCGCCGGTGACTTTGAAGATGAGATCCCGGCCAGGGCCTGAATTAAGTTTCAATCCAGTCCCCTCTTCCAGTGCGATGTAATGAGTTTCCATTATTGAGTTAATTATAAAGTGATAAATAAATTAACTCTGTAAAGATGATGTGTGCTGTCTTGTTATCAAATAACTGTGGTTAAAAAGCAGGTTAACCCGGGTTAAGAATTTATTTTTTTGATAACCGGCTTCTCAGGCGGCTCAATGACTGAGGTTCGATATCTAGATAAGCAGCGATGTACTGCTGTGGGATTCTTTGAAAAATATCCGGATGTTTTTTGATGAGATTTAAATAGCGCTCTTCAGGCGTAAGCGATTTTACTTCCCTCAAATTATTCATTGTCGCAAAGATCATTTTTTGCTTCTTCTCATTAAAGAAAAATCTCAATTTAGGAATTTGCTCTTCCAGACTATCGAGGTCACATTTTTTAATACAAAGCAATTCACAATCCTCCATTGCCTGGATGTATTGCCTGGCTGGTTGCTGTGTATAGTAACTTTCAAAATCGGCGATCCACCAATCTTCAAAAGAAAAAAACATAATATGCTCACGTCCTTTTTCATCAACTGTAAAAGTCCGGGTGCAACCTTTATTGATATAGGCCTTCTGCTTACTTATATTTCCTGCTTTGAGATAAAAACATTTCCTTGGAATTAATTCAAGTGTCATGTGGGAAATCAACAATTCAAACTCCTCGTCAGTGAATTTCAATTCTCCAATAAAATGGTTAATAAATGTTTGGGAAATATCTGAAGGATTTATTTCCATATTCTGTGAGTTAAAAGTCGCAGGGCTTTTTTAGCTTGCACACAACGTAACGTAGGTCGCTTGCCGCAGTATGGGAATTAGAATCCCGTCCGCCTGGCGAGTCAAGCCGATTTATTGCTGAGTTGAAGTTAAAATAAAATGTTGAGAATAGATAGTCAAGCCGGGTATCGGTGATTTGATGCCAAGCGGACCAGATCTTTTAAAATCGTAGGCACTAAAACCGTAGGTTACCACGACCTCGGTGTATTTATCGTATTTCATAAGGATATTGTTTTGCGATATGGATTACTTTTAGCGGATTTGTACTGTTTGTTTTTCGGCGTCTGTAGACTGACTTTTTTCATTTTACCGTGAACCGGATTGGAGTTTTTTCGAACCATTTTATGACAGACCTGAATTAGCGCAATGTGTGTTTGACACAGACTGGCGCGTAGGACAAACCTTTCGTAGCTTATTTATAAAGCGAGGTAGAATGTCTAGAGTCCAATTAGAATGGAATTTTCCAATTTTACACTATCGCCTGTTTTATTAAACTCATTATGTATTCCAAGTTGCTATCATCGTCCACTGTTAATTCATAATCGAAAGGGTTTTCTCCGGCTTTATTGCCGGGAAAAAGCCTGGCCAAAAAAAGCATCAGTTTTTTCATTAAAACAAAACTCATTTCAGGTAATCAATTTGATGATTATTGATTAAATAAAAACTATAGGCTTGCTACATATCCTGGATTATTTGGGTATTGACATAATTACGCTTTACCAAATTTTAGTCAACGGTTTAATGGTAAATCTGATTTGAAAAGCTAATGAAACCGGGCTGTAAAACCGAGGTAAAAGCTCCGGCCAACTGCCGGGATGATCCCCGGGCCCGGATACTCATCCGTCCTCCTGGTGAAATAGGCTTTGTTGCCCAGGTTGTTTACTCCCGCGTTTATTGAAAAATTATTTATGCGATAAGTACTGCTAATATCAAATACCGTGTAAGCGGGGATATACCCGGCTATCGGATTGTCGCTCACCTTGAGGTTAGAGGCATCGCCGTAGGCATCACCGGTATAGTTCGCCTGAAAGGTGGCAGAGAATGCTTTTGAGTTAAAGATTATTCCTGTGCGATCAATGACTTCGGCTGCAGCTTCCACGCGGTTGCCTTTAAATTCGCCAGTGGTGTATCTGGCATGGGTATACGCAAATGAGTTGAAAACGCTCAAACCGTAATTGGAATTTCCATTCAGGTACTTAAGAAGATTGAATTCAACATAAGCCTCAATGCCTTTATGAACGCTGTTGCCAGCATTGGTGCGATAGGCGATGTCCTGGCCCGTAATAGAGTCCGTCCGGATAACATCGGCGATGCGGCCTTTATATAGCAGATAGAAAAGGCTTACGTCAAAATTGAGAAAACTTCCGATTGTTCCACGATAACCCAGGTCCGAATTAAACCCCTTCTGATCCTTTAAGTTAGGATCGATCTTGGCGGCTACTCCGAATGGCTCAAGTTGTGCGTAATCAATGGGACGGTAGGCCTGGCTGATGTTACCATAAAAGCTGGTGTTTCCGGAATTCTTAAACTCTAAACCGATGCCGGCAAGGGGATAGGTTCGTGTCCGTTCTTCATCCGGATACTGCTTTACATTGTCCGTTACCTTATATCCGTTGGCTGTGCTCCGGATATATTCAAACCGCAAACCAGGAGTTACAGTGAAACGTTTGCCTATGCGAAATATATTTTCGGCAAATGGCGCGAGATTGGTGGTTGTGAAATCAAGATCATAGCCCCAGTCGCCGGTGATGGAAAGATCAAAATCGCTACCCGTTGTACCTTCCCCGCCACCCTGGCGTTTGAACCGGGACCAGGAAAATCTGAGTCCGCCTGCAAGGGTCGATACCTGCGATCCTAGCCTGTAGTTGTGTGAGAGTCTGAGTTCATTGGATATGCCATTCATAAACTCATTGCCTACTTCCCTCGGTACGAATTGATTGGTTGCAGGATCGATTGTATCAAGTGCCTGTGGACCGCCATCTTCGTTGCGCCAAACCAGTGAGCGACTGCTGAAAATATATGTCGATGTGAGCCTGATGGACGTATTTTTGGAAGGTGCGTAGTTTGCTGATGCGGAGACAATGTTCCATGGGCTTTTGAGCCAGTTCCTTGCACGAAAAGATGCTTTGGGGTTGGCATTAAACTGGCTGTCTGTGAGGCCCCCAGGCATTTGAATTTTATTTCGCAATAACGAGTATTCTGCTGAAACGGTGAGTTTGGTGCTGAATTCGTATTCAAGTTTGCCAAAGCCGGAGAGCTGCCATTGCTGGCTGTTAGGACGATAACCATCCATGTTTCGATATTGGAGGAAACCGTAGTATTTTAATTTTTTACAGGTGCCGCTGATGGAGTTAAATGTATTGAATAATCCAAAGCTGCCAATCGTTTGAGACGTCGTGAATTCGAATGGTGTTGGTGAGACTTTCCCGGTCACATAGTTTACGAGGCCCCCGAATTGCGCGCCGAACTGCAGGGCTGCCGCGCCGCGCACCAATTCGATGCGTTGTACACCCTCCATTGGCGGAACATAATACGACTCGTTATATCCGTATACATCTGCACTGATGTTGTAACCATTTTGGCGAACATTCATTTCTATGCTTTGTGTTGGGTTGAGGCCACGGGTAGCGATGCCGTTGGCCGTAAAGCCGGAGCTTTCTGTTTCAACAATATTCAAACCCGGAATCCTGCCTAAGATCTGCCGCGTATTGTTGATGGCTTTGTTTGCATCAAGGCTGTCGACGATAATTACTTCGCTTTTTTTTCCTGCGTAAATGATTCCGTCTTTAAAGGCTGGCATATGGCCAACTCCGCGAACTGTTTTGATGCCTGTAACCTGAACCTCCTGGAGAATTTTTGTGCGAATACTGTCTTTTCGCTGCGCATGAAGTTTGATTGAAAGAAAGAGTACGAACACCAGCATCAGCCTGATTCTCATAAAAGCAATTTTTTTGCAAAAATGAGGGTTACTGTGTTGTTAGCGCTTACCAGATTGGGAATGTCATTTACGCGATGAGGAATTATTAATTGATTGTTGGAAAACAAGCTTCCTCATCGAAAATTGAGTTTTTAGCAGTCTGTTGAAATTATTTATTCATTGCTTGGTCCATGTATGATTTATTGTCCCTGTGGATGATTGGGTGCTATGGGTGGATGAGCATGGTGGAACGAATGAAGTGATCCGCTCGAATGGGAGTTGATTGCTTAAGAAATGGCTGAAACTTATCCGTTTATACATCATTGCGACCGATACTGATAATCCGACTTTTTCTTGTTGACGTTTCTCCTGTTGTTGATATATTCAGATGGGAGCATGTTGAACTTTGCTTTAAATGATTTCGCGAAATAATTAGGCGTTGCAAAACCAACAGAATATGCAATCTGCGCAATGTTCATGTCGCTTTTTTCCAGTAACACGGCGGCTCTGTCAAGCTTTACGGAACGGATGTATTCAACTGGTGTTTGACCCGTGAGTTCAAGCAACTTGCTATATAGCGAACTTCTTGACATGCCTACATGCCGGCTAAGAGCCTCGACGGACAGTTGCGTGTCTGTTAAATTTTCCTCTAAATATTTCGTTATTTCATTCATCAATCGTTCATCTTCTGATTCTATCTGCAATGCTGGCGTAAGTACTTTTATTTGTTTCGAATAAGTGTTCTTTACTGTGTTATTTAAAGTAAGCAGGTTCCTGATCTTGGCGATGAGCATTTCAACATTGAACGGCTTCAGGATATAATCGTTAGCACCTGTTTCCAATCCTTTCAACTGTTCTTCTTCACCAGTAAGCGCTGTAAGTAATATAACAGGAATGTGGCTGGTGCGTTTGTCTGCTTTGATCTTTTTACACAGGTCTATGCCATCCATATAAGGCATGCTGATATCGCTTACAATCAGCAACGGATGTTGTGCAAGCGCTTTTTGCCAACCTTCTTTGCCATTACTTGCTTCCAGTATTTTATAGTGAAGTCGGAGATTGTCTTTGAGATAAAATCGCAGATCATCATTGTCTTCAACAATCAGTATAGTGGGTAAATCGGAAGGCTGTTCTTCTGTACTTTCAATAGTGTTGTCTACATCTGTTTGGAACAATCCATCATCTCCATCTTCGAGTTCTTTTGATTGCAGCAGTTTGCTTTCAATCGTATCATCGGAAATCACAGCCAGTGGAAGAATAACGGAAAACGTGCTGCCTTTGCCAACTTCACTATCGACGGTAATTTCACCATCAAGCATTTTTACAAACTCTTTGGTAATGGATAAACCGATGCCCGTGCCTTTGTTGAGTATGGCGGCGGAAGTAGTGTTTTGGAAAAAGCGTTCAAATATTTTCTCCTGTTTATCGGCAGGAATACCAATGCCTGAATCCTTCACTTTGATCCTGAACCAGGTTTTGTCGCCACCGTCTTGTCGTTGCAACTTTTCAACAGTAACAACAATTTTGCCCCCTTCAAGCGTAAACTTAAACGCATTGGAGAGCAGGTTGAAAAGAATTCGTTCTATTTTATCGTGATCAAAACGCGTAAACAATTTGTGCACGCTGCTATCAAAACTTAAACTGATTTTTTTGCGCTCAGACATATCGCGGAAGGAGTCCGTTACTTCGTGCACAAATGAAATAAACTCACCATCGGATGATTGCAGTTTCAATTCCTGTTCTTCCATTTTACGGAAATCGAGCAACTGGTTCACAAGGTTCAGCAACCTGCGACCGTTCTGTTTGATCATCTTCAACTGCGTAAAAGAATGTTCATTTTTTTCTTTTCGCATCAATGTGTCAATGGGCCCGAGTATCAATGAAATAGGCGTTCTGAACTCGTGACTAAGATTGGTGATGAATTTGATCTTCAATCTGTCAAGCTCGCGGATCCTTTCGGCTTCCCTGCGTTCCTGTGCACGTTCCATAAGCCTTCGTTGTTCGAGAAGTTTTCTTTTTACTTTTTGTATCGCCTTGTAACGGATGAAGAGCAGTACGCCAAACGCACACAGCATGTAAAACACATACGCATATGCCGTGCGCCAGAAAGGTGGATGCACAAATATTTTGATGGTCCTTCCTTTGTTGTTCCATACGCCGTCATTGTTGCTGGCCTTTACATGCAGCACATATGTGCCGGGATCAAGATTGGTGTAAGATGCGGTATTCGAGTTCCCGGTGTAGTTCCATTCTTTTTCGAATCCTTCAAGTCTGTAAGCGTATTGATTTTGTTCCGCCGCTGTATAATTTAATCCCACAAAACTGATCGCAAAGTTTTGCTTGTAATCGAGATCTATTCTATCGGTAATGGATATGTTTTCTTTGATGGGACCTTTTGGTGACGGGTTCACAGATCTGTTTGAAATTCTAAGATCTGTAAACAGGATGTCGGGTACATTGGTATTCTTTTTTAAACCCGTTGGATCAAAATAGTTGAAGCCGTCGAGGCCACCCATGAATATCGATCCATTGGATGCTAGTATGCCGGAGCCTCGCACAAAATTATTATGCTGCACACCATTATGAAAAGTGTATTGGTTAAACTTCCTCGTGGAAGGATCAAAGCTGCAAATACCTTCGTTGGTAGACAACCATAGTAATCCCTTTTTATCTTCAATGATTTTATAAATGTTATTATTTAACAGTCCGTCATGTTCGGAAAACGTAACAAACTGATTTGTCTTTTTGTCCAGCAAGCCAAGCCCGCCGCCGTAACTGCCCGTCCATATGTTCCCATTCCTGTCTTCCAGCACAGAGAATATTTTATCGCCCGGCAAATGACTGTTGGAAGTGTTGTACACGGCAAACTGTTTCGTAACTGGGTCGAGCTTTGCAATGCCTCCGCCATGTGTGGCGATCCAGAAATTACCCGCACGATCCTCCCGTATATCGCGGACATAAAGATTGAGCGGCATTTTCGTTTCATTGGGACCACCGGGCTCACGGTTATATCTTTCAATGACCTCTAATTGTTCGTTCAACACAGTAATGCCCTCGCCATTGGTGCCGATCCAAATGCGTCCTTTGCTGTCTTGCGTGAGCGAAAAAATTTCGTTGGAGTTGAGGATGCGGCTGTTTTCTTTCGTGATCTGTTTGTACGTGCCTGATGAAACATTGTAAATAAACAGCCCGTCGAGGTAAGTGCCCACAAGCAGTTCATTTCTTTTTGTCAACAGCAGTGTTACCACGCGTATCCCTTTATCAATTCCTTTGTGCGCCGGACTGATATCGAGATGCTTAAATGATTTATCAGAAGGATCAAAAAGAGAAACGCCGCCATTATCTGTGCCCACAAATATTTTGTTGTTGGCCGTTTCAGCAAACGACGTAACAATGGGAGCCGGAAGTCCGTTTTTATTGAACGGATTATATTGAACAAGGTTAAAGAGATTAAGATTGGCATCGTATTTTATAATGCCATTGCGAAAAGTGCCCACCCAGTAAATCCCCTTTTTATCTATATAAATAGAAATAACGTCCTTAAGAGGAGAGGTTTGTCCATTTCCCCGGTCATACGATAAATGCTCTATCTGGCCGTTGACAGCATTGAGAATATCAAGGCCGGACGAAGTGCCGATCCACATCCTGTTTTGGTCATCCACGGCGAGTGCGTTTACTTCGTTGCCGCTGATCGTATTGGCGCTGAACCCATCATGCTTATAAGTCGTAAAGCCGTTTAGGTTAGCGGCTGTCATGCACAGGCCGTTCGCAGTGGCGATCCAGATATTGCCTTTTTTATCTTCTTTAATTGTGTGAACCACATTATTACAAATGCTTCGCGGATCAGAAGGATCATTTACAAATTTTGCCAGTCGTTTATTTTGTTTATCAAAAACATAAACTCCATCGCTGGTGCCGACCCACATGCGGGAGTGGCTGTCTTCCAGCAAACAAACGGTAATAGCGCTAAATGGTTTTTTATCGCTGTCAACAAAAGGCGTTACCTGCCTTGTTTCAGGATCAACAATATCAATACCCTGAAAATGCCCCACCCAAATTTTTCCATTGCAGTCACTTGTAATTGTTTTGACAACATTATTTCCCAGGCTGTTGGGTTCCTTACCGGCGGGAAAGTTTATGAAGTTGTCATTCTTTCTGTCGTACATACTCAATGAGCCGCCACTCGTGCCGATCCAAATTCTTCCTTTTGTATCCTCGTAGATGGCTGGTATTTCATTTGCCTGCAGGCTTGAGGGGTCGTTATTTTTAGTGCGGTATACGGTGAAGCTGGTGCCGTCAAATTTTGCAAGGCCATCGTCAGTAGCAAACCACATGAGACCGAAACGGTCCTTTGTGATTCCGTTAATTGTGCTCGAGCGGAGCCCGCCACTCGTACTTAATGATGTGAAATTAAAACGTTGCTGCGCATTTGCAACAGTGAAAAGTGTCAGAAGGACAATTAAAAAGCAGGTTGTCTTCCTGAAAAACAGCAGTTTAAAGCAGTTAGTTATGAGGGTCATATCAGCATTAGCAATCGTTAGGTTAAGTTGACCGGCTATGCTTCGAAAAAAGGGTTCCTGAAACAGGAATGCATAGGATCAATGTATTTCCAGGGCCAAGATACGAATTAAAAGCAATGGTTTTGACCGCTCAAATGTCGGCGGACAGGCACTGTTTAAACAACGACGCTATTAAATGCCATTTTGCTCACCATTTCGCGACAGAGGTATTTCACAATAATGTCACAAAGACACTTATTGTGAAAAATACAATCAGTTTATAAACAATGCCGTAGATCTTCAAACGGCTTGAAAATGGCTTCCGCCAAATGCTATTTTAGCAGTCTGAACATTTGTTCCATAAATGGCAACAAATGTTCACGGCGCTAAACATTTGTTGCCTTCTTTTCAACAATTGAGCGATCCCTCCGAAAGGAGCAAGTATACTTTTGAACCGCATTCAAAAGATTTTGCCATATCATGTTGAAACGATGTCTTGCTTCCGTTGGACTTCTTTGCCTGTCATTTTTTTGGGTAAAGGCACAAACCAACTCCCCCGTAAAAAGGGTGAGCGCGGTTGATCCAATTTCTAAAGCGGACCCTCTTGCTCTCTATACAAACGAAATGACTTATGTGAATCCCGTTCTTCCGGGAGATCATCCGGACCCTACACTTTTAAAAGTCGGAGATGATTTTTACCATTGCGGTTCCTCGTTTCATTTTAATCCTTATTTACCGATATATCATTCAAAGGACCTTGTTCACTGGAAAATAATTGGTCGCGTGCTGCCTCCTTCGCATTCATCCATGGTCACTGATCGTCCATCGGGTGGTGTGTGGCAGGGAGCGATTACTTATTTCTATGGTTCCTACTGGATCTATTTTTCTTCCGAGGGACAATGGTTCTCAAAAGCAGTTTCTCCTTACGGGCCATGGTCAGCACCTGAACAGGTGAAAACAAATTCTGTAACAGGACCGCTTGGTTACGATAATTCCATTTTTGTGGATGATGACGGCAAACCTTATATGGTGATTAAAAATGGCCAGAAGGTAAACCGCCTGCAAGCGCTTGGTCGCGACGGACAACTTACAGACTCTGTCATCAACCTCGACTGGATCAATGCCAACCTGCAATACAGTTGGGCGGAAGGTCCGGTGATGTGTAAAAGGAACGGTTACTACTATTATTTCCCGGCGGGCGATGTTTCAGGGGGGCAATATGTTTTGCGTGCCTCCGCGTTAACTGCCGACTCTACAAAATGGGAACGACTCGGCAACTTTTTCAAACCAGGCAGTGATAACAAAAATGCATTCAGAAGTCCCAATCATATAGCAGCACCTGTTCAACTTTCAGACGGGACATGGTGGACCATTGGACAGAGTTATCAAAAAACGGATGATGACGATTGGTCCGGCATGGGAAGACAAACTTCTCTTTACCAGATAATATGGGAAGGAGATCGTCCGTGGGGATTGGCTCCGGTGAGCACACCTGTTACAAAACCAGATCTAGCGCAAGGCGGCATTGCATGGAGAACGATGTTCAGCGATCGCTTTGATGAAAAAACTGCACTTGACCCAAGCTGGCATTTCCTGGATAAAACATCAGCAGCCAGTTACTCATTGTCTGCGAGGAAAGGATGGGTTCGTCTCAATCCCGGAAATGGAAAAACACATCTGCTTCAGAAAGAAACCGATCATTTCTACACAGTCATTACAAAAGTTGATTTTGATGCGGCTGATACAAGCAACAAAGCCGGCATCTATCTCACCAATGGCAATCAAAAAGTGTTCGTTGAATTGTACACAGGTTATAAAAACGGCAGGCAAATAATTTTCCATCATGACAGTTCAACTTTTAGCGTATCGAACAAAGCAGGGAAGGAGTTATGGTTGAAATTAGAAAGAAATGAACACGAACTAACGGCTTCGTATAGTCGAAATGGAGATGATTGGACAAAGGTTGGTACGGTGAACAGCCATAAACTTGATCGTGCACAACCGGGCTTCAATTCATGGGTAGGCACAAGCGTAGGGCTTTTCGCGCAAGGCAAACCTGCCGATTTTGATTGCTTCATTTGCAAAGACGGTCACTCTGCGTTGCCAGCCATCAGTTATAACAATTATTACGGTGTGGAAACGGTTACAACAGCCAATGGCAAAATGGTAACCAACAGCAGTGAAAACGGCGGCTGGATGATGTTTTCAGGAATCGATCTCGGAACAGAAGCCCTGCCTTCACGCAAAATGGAAATAGAACTTTCCGCTGCTGCAAACGCAAACCTTGACGTGTTCCTCGATAGTTTAAGGCGTGATAAACCGCTCGCAACTATTGCAGTTTCTTCTACCCAGGGCAAACTCAAAAAACAAAGTATTGATATAGGTAAGTCATGCGGTCAGCATGATGTATTCATTCGCTTTTCACGCGGAAGCAAACGGGCCGTCTATTTACGCTCGATCAGCTTTCCTGCAAAGTGATGATGAGTCATGACCGTGTTAAAATTTTTTTTAAAACCAATCTATATGCTAATGTCAACCTTTCAACAAAAAAGGCGGTCATATCAGCCGAGAGCTGGAATGATCAGAGTTTTTACGATTGCTTTGTCCGTCATGTTAACTTTTTTCCATCACGCTGTACTCGCACAGGCGATACACGTGACAGGTAATGTGACCAACAGTTCCGGCGAACCTGTAGGTCATGCATCGGTTTCTGTAAAAGGAGCTACCGGTGCAGTTGTCGCAGACGACAAAGGTATTTTTCACATCAGCGCCCAGCCAAATGGCACGCTGGTGATTTCTTCCGTAGGTTACGAACAACAGGAAATTCAAATCAACGGAAGAACCTCTGTTAAGATCACGCTCGTGCCTGCAGCAAACAATATGCAGGACATAGTGGTGATCGGTTATGGTACACAAAGAAAAGAAGCAGTAACGGGTTCAGTGGCTTCTATCAACGGCAATGCTATGCGCGAAGTACCTTCGGCAAACGTATCGCAGGCATTGCAGGGTCGTATGGCAGGTGTACAAATGTCGCAAACGTCCAGCAAGCCAGGTGCTACGATGCAGATCCGCGTTCGTGGTACACGTTCACTCACTGCCGACAACAATCCGCTGATAGTGCTTGATGGAATTCCTTTCACAGGTAATATTGGTGATCTGAATCCCGATGACATCAAAAGCATCGATGTGCTGAAAGATGCATCGGCAACTGCAATATATGGTTCCCGTGGTGCCAATGGTGTTCTTATGATCACCACAAACAAGGGGCAAAAAGGTGCAAAAGCAAGGGTTGCTTACAGTGGTTATTATGGCAACCAAACTGTTTTTGCCAAATATCCGATGATGAATTGGCGAGAGTTCACTACACTTAAACAGATTGCTAATAAATTTCCCGCTTTGGGAACAAGCGAGGATTCTACAGGTAAAGTTAATACTGACTGGCAGGACCTGCTTTACAGAACAGGTACTGTGAACAGCCACGATATCAGCGTTACAGGTAGCGGTGACGCCAGCAATTACAATGTGGGTATGGGCTATTACAGAAACCAGGGTGTGATTCCTTCGCAACGATATACGCGTTATTCATTCCGTACATCTCTCGAACAGCAAATAGGAAAAAATTTGCGTCTCGGTTTTACTACCAACAACAATTATAACTTAAGCGAAGGCAGCCAGGTAGGTTTATTTGGCAACCTGTCATTGTCGCCTCTTGCAAACCCTTATAATGCAGATGGCTCCACAAAAAGAATCGTAAATACAACTTTGGCCGATAACTATGTTTTGACAAAGGACAGGGTAGATAGTCTTGCCGGCAATGGGTCATGGGTAAATGAAACGAGAAATTTCGCTACGTACAACTCTGTATTTGGTGAGGTGAAAATTCCGTGGGTGACCGGTTTAAAATACAGGGTGAACTTTGGTCTTGATTTTATACAGGGTAACAACGGTGCCTATACTGCGCAGGGTGTGAACAGTGCAAATGCTTTAACACCTTCATCTGCGAGTATCAGCAATTCTCAAACATATCACTGGACGTTGGAGAACATCCTTTCCTACGACCGCACTTTTGCTGAAAAACATAATTTGAGTGTAGTTGCATTGTATTCTGCAGAACAGCAGAAGTACAATCAGTCCGGTATGTCGGCAAAAAATATTCCTTCCGATGCCTTCCAGTTCTACAATCTTGGCCAGGCTCAGTCTACTGACATCACCGTTGATCCGAGTAAGCAGGCTTATAATGTATGGGGTTTATTATCATGGATGGGGCGTGCCATGTATTCATATGACAACCGCTATATGATTTCTGCAACGGTGCGTTCAGATGCGTCATCGAGGTTGGCTCCGGGTCATCAGTGGCACACCTATCCTGCAGTATCGCTGGGATGGAACCTGGCAAATGAATCATTCATGAAAAATATAAGCTGGTTGAATTTACTGAAACTGCGTGCAGGTTTCGGACAAACTTCCAACCAGGCCATTAATCCTTATTCAACGCTCGGAACGCTGGCTACAAGACCATATAATTTTGGTGACAATACTTATGCTACCGGTTACTATGTGAACCAACTTCCTAATCCGAGCCTGGGATGGGAATATTCCAAGACGTTTAACTACGGTATCGACTTCGGTCTCTTTAAAAATCGTCTTACCGGTACAATCGAATATTATGTAACCAATACGTTTGACCTGCTGCAAGGAGTTAAACTGCCTTCCACATCCGGTGTGAGCAGCTACACGGGCAACGTTGGTAAGAGCCAGAACAAAGGGATAGAATTTACCGTAAACGGAACAATCATCGATGGCGGCCATGATGGTGTTACCTGGGATGCCGGTTTCAACCTGTATGCAAATAAAAACAAACTGGTAGAGCTTGCTTCCGGAGCAATGAAAGATGAAGCTAATAACTGGTTCGTGGGCCACAATATCAACTCTGTTTATGACTATCAGAAGATTGGTCTTTGGCAGACAAAGGATCCAAACCTAAGTGCGCTGGAACCGGGCGGTTCTGTGGGTATGATCAAAGTATTATACACTGGCGGATATAATACAGATGGCACACCGGTGAGAGCTATCGGTCCGGATGATCGCCAGATAATGGACATGGATCCTAAGTTCCTCGGTGGCTTCAATACACGCGTGGCATACAAGGGATTTGATTTTTCTGCAGTGGGTATCTTCCAGCATGGTGGTATGTTGATCAGCTCTGTTTATGGATCAGGCGGATATCTGAACACTTTAAGTACACGTAACAACAACATAAAAGTAGATTACTGGACACCTGATCATACGGATGCAAAATATCCAAATCCTGCAGGTCCTTTAAGTGGTGATAACCCTAAATATGGTAGCACACTTGGCTACTTTAATGCGTCTTATTTGAAAATCCGTACCCTAACACTTGGATATGATTTTAACAGAAGCCTGATCAAAAGCAAGAATATGAGATTGCGTGGATACTTCACCGTGCAAAATCCATTCGTGTTATTCTCTCCTTATACCAAAGAATCCGGTATGGATCCAGAAACTAACTCTTATGGTAATGAGAATGCGGCAGTGCCTTTGTCAGACGCACAAAAACGTTTGCTGACAATAGGTGTCAACACGCCAACTACACGCAACTATGTACTGGGAGTTAATTTATCATTCTAAAAATCATTGATCATTATGAAACACTTCAATATAAAGAGTTTGATAGGTGCGGCAATGCTAACAGTGGTTCTGCCGGGCTGTTCTAAAATACTGCAAGAAACACCTCGTGCGACTTTTACACCTGAATATTTCAAAACAGAGAACGGTGTAAAGGGCGGTATCACTTCGTTGTATGCCCACCTGCGCTACATATACGGACAGGCTTATTATTTCAACGGCTGTATTACCGGTACCGATGAAGCAACCTGGGCTCAAAGCGCTGACGGGAACTTCAAAGACATGGATATGTCTGGTGTTGGAAAAGTAACTTCTGCCAGTGCACCTACCAGCGTGCCATGGACGGAATCGTTCTACGACATCAACACTGCCAGTGGTATCATTGAAAATGCCACAGCGGTTAATCTGTCGAGTGCGTTGATCGCAGAGGCAAGATTCTTCCGCGCATTTGATTATTTTTTATTGGTACAAACATATGGTGGCGTTCCTTTGGATCTTGGTGCAGGTGACTTGAAATTCAACACCAACCCGGTGCGTGTTTCCAAACGTAACAATGTGCCAGAGATCTACACCAAAGCAATTTTTCCTGATCTGTTAAAAGCAGTGACAGATTTGCCGGATGCCGGACGAGTAACTGGCGGTGTAACAAAGACAGCTGCACGTTTGTATTTGTCAAAAGCTTATCTCACCTATGCATGGTGGTTAGAGAATCCTAAAAATATTCCTACTTATCCGGATGTGGCCCGCACCGATCCCGACGGACATGATGCGCACTGGTACTACCAGGCGGCCTATGATGTAGCAGCGGCGGGAATTGACAGTCATGGCTCTTTCGCACTACAGCCTACTTATTATGATGTAAACAATGGTGCGAATGATCGCAACAGTGAGATACTCCTTTATGCAGATCACACACAAACCAATGAATTGTATAACGCTTCCAGTCTTACATATGGCAGTGGTGCAGCGCCGGACAACTTTGCCGGTTGGATGCTTACGTGGAACTATACATTGATCAGAAGTAATAAAGATGCTGCAACATGGGGCAGTACGTCAAGCACCGTGCAACGCGCAGCTACGCAGGATCTTGGTCGTCCCTGGACCCGTATGGCGCCTACTATCGATGTAATTGAAAATACATTTGCCGACAAGACAAATGATTCAAGATACGACGGAACATTTACTACGGTCTTCCGTGGCAACTGGAACTTAGCCGGCGATAAAACCGCAGCTTATTACAATGCCAACTTCCTGCCTGTTCATGTGGGCGAACCGATCCTTAGCTTCCTTGACAGTGAGCCGTCAACGGCAATCGACTACACGAACTGGGCCACTAAAAGTAATGTGGGTGCAGGAGCATTACCGGGCCGTGCAGATTTTGTTGTATCGCCCGAAGGCATCAGCAGATTGAGATATCCGGGTTTTTGGAAATTGGGGCCTTATCGCACAGACAATGCCGGTGGCCTGGGACAACCGAATGCCGCAAGCACTCGTCCTTTCAACATAGCGAAACTGTCAGAACTGTATTTCATTGCAGCAGAAGCCGCTGTTAAAGGAGCTACTACAACTGCAGGCAAAAGTGCAAGTGATTTAATAAATGTTATTCGTGCCCGTGCAGGAAAATGGAAATTCAGCAATGCCAACAATGCACAAAAGGTACAGGACAATAGCGCCGCAATGATTGCTGCAACACCTGCTACGATCGATATCAACTATATCCTTGCCGAGCGCTCCCGCGAATACTATGGCGAAGGTTATCGCTGGTACGATCTTGTACGTACACAAAAATGGGCAGAGCTTGCAGGCACTTACAGAATAGGAGGTGTTAATATTGGCGACCATTCGCCTGTAACTGTAACTCGCGACATTCAGCCGTACCATTATTTGCGCCCGATCCCGCAAAGTCAGCTCGATGCGATGCAAATGTCAGATACTTTAAAGCAAGCTTATCAGAATCCTAATTATTGAGTGTCACGAATAAACAATTGAATTATCAAATTAGCTCTTTGAGATTTAAAGTTTAATGCTATGCGAATGATGAGAGAAGGTCTCTCGGTAGCGGTTTACAGGAGCAGCTATCAAACCACCTTTTAGCTGCTGCAATTAAAAGTTGTGGTAGTGAGCATCAGAAGGAAAAGGCATCGAGAAAGGTGTCAGGTGAGTGTTAAGAAGATGAACAAGGGTGAACTGTCGTTTGAGGCGTCGAAAGGATTAGTTGATGTCAAAACCAAGGACCAGTAGTTTCTTTGGGAGAAGCAACAAGGCAACCTGTTTTACTACTGTTGCGGCATCCGGCGTATAGACAGCATGATCTTAACACAGGCGTTTGCATGGAACGTGAGAACCTGTCGTCGAGATGTCAAGAGAAAACTTCAAGCAAGAGACACTGCAAGAAGGAAAGTATCAATGCACGGCACGGGGGCGGAAACTTCCGTAGTAGTAAAGATCTCTGCGGAAAAGCAGAGGGAGCGAAGGGAAGTTGTTATCCAGCTTTTAGTCATTAACGAAAACTGACATGCAAGTGTCAGGAGGTACGAAGATGAGCAAAGCAAAACCGTTTAGTATTAGCAAGCGGTGGGTGCATGCTGCCTATCAGAAAGTAAAATCCAACAAGGGAAGCGCAGGTGTGGATGGAATCAGCATGAGCGAGTTTGATAAGGACTACAAGAATCACTTGTACAAATTATGGAACAAGATGAGTTCAGGCAGTTATATGCCGCCTGCGATAAAGTCGATGGAAATACCGAAGAAGGGAGGTGGGCTAAGACCTTTGGGCATCCCCACCATTGCAGACCGTATTGTACAGACAGTAGTAAGAGGGTTGTTGGAACCGGAGTTAGAGCCCATGTTTCACAAAGACTCTTATGGTTACCGTCCGGGAAAATCAGCCATACAAGCAGTAACCGCAGCAAGAGAACGCTGCTGGAAATACGACTGGGTGATAGACCTTGACATCAAGGGGTTCTTTGATAATATTCCACATGATCTGCTGATGAAAGCTGTCAGAAAGCATTGTGATTGCAAATGGATGCTGCTATACATCGAAAGATGGCTGGTAGCGCCCATGCAACAGGCAGACAGAACAATCGTAGCACGAACCAAAGGAGTACCACAAGGTTCTGTTATCGGGCCACTTCTTGCTAACCTTTACTTGCACTATTGCATGGATGTATGGTTAGGCAGGAACTATCCCCGATGTTCGTTTGAAAGATATGCTGATGATGCAATCATACATTGCAGGACGAAGAAAGATGGAATGGAAATCATGAAGGCATTAGAAGACCGAATGAAACAATGCGGGCTAGAAATGCATCCGTTGAAAACAAAGCTGGTGTATTGTAAAGACAGCAATCGTAGGGATGATCACCCCGAAGTAACGTGCGACTTTCTGGGATACACGTTCAAACCCAGGCAGGCACAGAACGGAAGGAAAGATGGCTCATTCACGAATTGGTTGCCGGCAGTGAGTACAAAAGCAATGAAATCGATGAACGAAAAGATGCACGAATGGAACGTATGGCGAAAGGCAGGAATTACCTTACAGGAAATCGCAGAAAAGATAAATCCTGTATTGAATGGCTGGATTAATTACTACGGCAAATTTTACAAAACAAAACTTAGAAACTTTATGCGGATAGTAAATGTAAAACTAGCCAACTGGGCAAGCCGGAAGTACAAAAGGCTACGAGTGAGTTTTAAACGGGCAATAGAATGGCTGAATAGCATTTATAAGCGAAGGCCATACCTGTTTGCACATTGGAGATTACTTAACTCTAAACCAGCGGCAGGATAACCGGAGCCGTGTAACGGGAGACTGTTACGCACGGTTCTAACAGAATCTCGAACTGAAATGTTCGGGTTTACTTACCAAAATCATTAGCGTGCTATGCTTCGTCAGCACCAACAAATGTTCGTCGGATATTAGCATTAGCATACAGAAGGGGTGTTTCTACACCCTTTTCCCCTTTACTATCAAATTCTTTTGCTGAACTTTAATGAATGGGTTTGTGAGAAGTTTGAAATGTAGTAACTAATAAAAAATACAAAGTCGCTTAGTTAAGTTGTTTGAAAATTTGAAAGAATGTTGCTGGTCATCCGGAGTATCTGGCTTGTTGCAGGTAAAGCTAAATGACGGAGTGCAAGTTTCCGCAGTTATGACCAGTGTAATCAAAAAAAACGCTACAACATTGAATTAAATATCAAAGCATGATGAGACTGTTTTTAATCATAGTTACACTGCATGCACTCCTCGATGCGAAGGCCCAGGAGAGCAAAGCACATAACCCTGTGATTTTTGCAGATGTGCCGGACATGGCAATGATGCGTGTGGGTGATACGTATTACATGAGCAGCACCACCATGCACATGAGCCCCGGTGTGCCGATCATGCGAAGCAAGGACCTGGTGAATTGGGAGATCGTAAATTATGCTTACGACACTTTAGCAAATGTTGATGCAATGAATCTTAACAACGGCAAAAGTGCTTATGGTAAAGGTTCCTGGGCAAGCAGCATTCGCTATCACAATGGTACTTACTATGTGAGCACGTTTGCCCAAACAACCGGCAAGACTTATATCTACTCGACAAAAAATATAGAAAAAGGTCCCTGGAAAAGAGTGACGTTTCAACCGGCATTTCATGATCATTCCCTTTTCTTTGATGATGATGGTAAAGTGTACATGATTTGGGGAAACGGTAAACTACGCATCACTGAATTAAACGAAGATGTTAGTGGCGTAAAACAAGGAGGAGTGGACCAGGTGCTTATTGAAAATGCAAGTGCTCCTGCGGGCAACAACATTGCCCTCGGTGCCGAAGGTTCCCAATTAATAAAAGTTAAAGGAAAATATTATCTCTTCAATATGACATGGCCAAGAGGCGGAATGCGTACGGTTGTGGTGCATCGTGCAGATAAGATCACCGGACCATGGGAAGGCAGAGTTGCATTGCAGGATTTAGGTGTGGCACAAGGCGGATTGATAGACATGCCGAATGGAGAGTGGTATGCTTATTTGTTCCGCGACTATGGAGCAGTCGGCCGCATTCCTTATTTCGTTCCTGTTAAATGGGAAGATGCATGGCCACTACTTGGAGCGAATGGTAAAGTGCCCGAAACGCTTGATCTCCCCGCAAGCAAAGGATTGGTGCCCGGCATAGTTGCATCAGATGAGTTTACGCGTAAAAAAGGAGAACCATTGTTGCCACTGGTATGGCAGTGGAACCACAATCCCGATAATAGAAATTGGTCATTAACGCAGAGAAAAGGTTTTCTAAGAATCACAACTGGGAGGGTAGATACTTCTTTCTATCTCGTAAAAAATATGCTCACACAACGGACCATCGGACCAGTGTGTAACGGTACCACTGCGCTGGATATTTCAGGTATGAAAGATGGTGATATTGCCGGTCTTTGTTTGTTGCAGAAGAAATTTGGAGCCGTCGGTGTGAAAGCATTTGCCGAAAGAAAAACAATCATAATGATCGATTCTCAAAGTGGCAGGACCGAAGAAATTCAATCATTTCCGCTAACGCAAAAAGTGGTGTACCTGAAAGCTGAGTGCGACTTTAGAAATAAAGTGGATACAGCACGATTCTACTACAGCCTTGATGGTAAAGCATGGCAGCCGATTGGTGCCACGTTAAAAATGGAATACTCTCTTGCGCACTTTATGGGCTACCGTTTTGGTCTATTCAACTATGCTACGAAAGATGTGGGTGGCTATGCGGATTTTGACTATTTCCATATCAGCGATAAAATTTCAAATTAATTATGATAAGATATTTCAAACAGGTTATGTTCATTGTGTCGATTCAAATTCCTAAGAACACCAATTGGAAATTGATCAACGCATCTTTGCATACAAAAGTTACCGGAAAGCATCTTCTTGTTGCTGTTTCAAAAGAAGGCAGCGATGCATCGATTGACTGGATATAATTTGAATAAACAATTAAGATATAAAAGATCATTACCGCAACGCAGCCCGGTAAAATATACCGGCTGCCTGCAAAATAAGTAGCAGTGAATATTTTTTTCACTGACAAAGAAGCTCATAAAATGAGCAGTTCATGGGCCCGGGATAAGGTGGTGCGTAACCGGGCCATTTTTTAATTTGTCTGTTGTAAAATAATAGGTATCTGTTTATATCACAATAGCATTTCCCAATCTTTGGCTATTAAAAGAAATTATTGCTATTTGAGTTTTATCTCATAAAAACATCATACCCCCAAAAACCTTTCCTGACTGTTAGCAAAACATAGCAGCTCGTTAATAGGTGAGTACAAATAATCTTTATTAGACATAGCATTGCAAGTGTGTAGTAGTAAATAATCTAAATCTGTATTTTCATAAAAGCCAACCAAATCTATAAGAAATATCAAGAGGCATTAAAAGGTAACGATAAACAGGCAGCGTTGCAACTTGGGAGAACTTACTATTCAATTGTTAGAAACGGAAGTCTTACAATTTATGACGAACAAGCGATAACAAACGACATTTCCACAATGAAATAATTTCAGAAGGCTTGGAAATTAATTGTTGCGCTGTTGATATGGCGAATTACGATTTTTTTAACACGGCGGTATATGCGTAATTAGTTGAATCAGCTATTTTGGTGGTAGTCAATTTAGTCTCTGCAAATTCATCCCTGTTACTATGATTAACATCACAAGAATATTTCAGTTCATATTTGCGCTGGTAACTCCCTTGATAGGTAAAAGTTCCAACCAGTATTCTCCTATTGTTTTAATCATTGATAAAGCGCCAGTTTATGTTAGGACTACATTCCCAATTCCGAAATTGGAATGGGGAGATAATCGTCCACAAATCACAATTTTTGACAACTTTTATGAATATAATTTTAATCCAAAACCTTTGGTCAACGACACTATTGTTTTCCACCCTGGAAATAAAACTGTGCTGGTTACTTTTTTATACTTAAAAATGAAAGACCCTTTAAATTTCGTTATTAATGAAGGCGACACGGTCACTTTTAATTTTATAAATGGTGTACCAGTTGCAAAGACGAATAAACAAGATATCAATTCCTACATTAACAGTGATTGCGATTTATTACAGGCCAATAAAAAACATTCACCAGTTGATTCATCATACGATGTGTATAACAACCCGTTTCTGATTGCAAAAGACCTGGATGATGCCATCAATAATTTTCATACAATAAAAAAAGAACACTTCAATGCTGCGAGATCATTTCTCTGTAATGAACTAATGCTTTTACATAACCGCAGCGATTTGGCAGAAAAAGTGCCGGATATGTATAACTTACTTGAAAGCAAATTGACCTATAGGATAGCTGAACTTGACTTTGAACAGCATAAACTGACTGCTGATAGCTTAAATGCCATTCTTAAACGCAATCGTGAGGAACCTGTTAATTTGCCCTATTCAAGTGATGGTGATAATTTATACAACCAGTTAAATATAGCATTAACTAAATAAGCCTACTTAGCAAAGACGGACACCTTACCCAAAAAGAAACCCATTTGTATGGAAGTAGTCGCTTAGGTATTTATACTCCGAATATTGATGTGCAGGTACCTGCAACGCTGGATAAGGTTGCACTTAACGACCTGGATTCAGGTATGGCGATTGGTTTTGTGCGAGGTAAAAAGATCTTTGAATTAAGGATCGCATGAAGCTACCCACACGGCTACATTTATTGAAAGCTTATAAATTGGTTCCTGTTTTTTCGGGTATCCCAACCAATCAATTCCAGTTCGGGTTTTTCCAAAAAATCTGTTACATAGCCCACGCACAGGTAGGCGACTAATTTCCAATGAGAAGGAACTTTCAGTATTTCTTTTACGGATTCTTCTTGTAATATACTAACCCAACCCATTCCGA
>Ga0318567_10000211_pt1 | contig 26409 bp, 25 predicted proteins | sample GRESIP088b5f20_FD_203691 | JGI IMG/M metagenome (GOLD analysis project Ga0318567, IMG submission 203691) | Tropical soil microbial communities from Luquillo Experimental Forest, Puerto Rico - GRE.SIPMG.088b5f20 | ecosystem: Environmental > Terrestrial > Soil > Tropical forest > Bulk soil...
TACGGGGCGCCTGCCCCGTCCTTGACCCCTCAAACAAAACGCAAAAACATGCCTATCTATCCCGGGCATCTCACTCTCCTCGCCCGGCCTAAGACAACATAAACACCTGAAAATAAACGCACTCTGAGCTTGAAATATATTGCTAAATATCTAGATATTTCCTATAATTAGATTGTGGTTGAGCGATGGAAGGCTCACCGAACAAGGAGAAGTCTGGTAATGGCTAAGAGCATCAATCGAATTGAGATCCTCGGCAACGTCGGCAACACAATCGAAATTCGCTCTACCGGTGGCGGCGTGATGGTTGCAACTTTTCAGATTGCGACCAGTGATCGATTCAAGGATCAGAGCGGCAAATGGCAAGATCGCATCGAGTGGCACAACATGGTTGCCTTCAAGCGCAATGCGGAAATCATTCGCGACTACGTCAAGAAGGGATCGAAGCTACATGTCGATGGGAAGCTCCAGACGCGGTGCTGGGACGATAAGGATTCAGGCAAGAAGATGTACCGTGCAGAAATCATCGTTAACGACCTCATTCTGCTCACACCTAGCGACAAGAACCAAGCCGAGCCCGCATCTGACGCATCGTCGAATGAAGCCCCGCAAGGGAGCAGCTCGGTAGAACCGGAAAATACTCTCCAAGCAGATGAGCAGAGTACGACAGCGGTAACTGAGAAGAAGAGTCGAAGCCGAAAGAAGAATGGCCCCAAGGGTCTGGAGGCATAACAGAAAGCACTCAGGGCCGTCAGCGGATGGCGGCCCATACACAGCGTCCACTCGATCAAGATATTTACCGAGGAAACGATGAAGATCGAGAACTACATTCAGCCGGGAGACGAAATCTGTGTCATGTTCCGCTCTTTGTTGCTGGACGGATTCAAAGGCACTGTGGTTGAAGTTGGCTCAGGCGAGGCGGGGAAGCGCGAATTCATTATTGTGCGCGCCGGAACCACACTCATGGAAGCTGGCGCGTGGGGAGTTCGCGAAGATGCCGCTGTGTTTTCTGTGCGCCGCGGCGACTGCTGGGTGAATGTCCCTTCTATCTTGACCATCGAGGAGGCGACCGCGAAGGCAGCTCGCAACCTCGTTAACCAGGTCAAGCGCATCCAGAGTAAAGTGCCGCTGTTCGCAGACCAGATCGAGCCGAAGCCGCTGGACCCTGCGAAATGGGTAGCGGCAGATCTCGCACAGGGTGAGGAGAGACTTGAGCAAGAACACAACCGCGCGGCCGAGTGCAACGAGCTGCGCTCTCAGGTTCAGTCGCTTTTGCTCGGCGAGCAGTTTGCGTACCTCTGCGAACGGCGGCAGCGATACCCACAAGACTGGCTCTATGGCTCGCACTTTTGGCGCAAGCAGCTTGAGCATATTCAGACACACGGGTGTCTTGAGGCTTCACTCTTTTTGCCGGAGACTCGGCGATCTCTCTCTATCCCTTGGATTGAGTTCAATAAATCCGTTGTCTGGACTGTGGCGCCCGGTGGACCTCAAACGGTGCGCGTACTCTGGATTGGCAGCACGGAGATTCTGTGCCAGGTCGAGGGAGAACCAATCAGAGACTACGACCCCAAGTTGATTCCACACCCAAATGTGTGGCTTACGCCTGACCAACTCACCCCCCAGCAGTAGTGCGCGGTGGTCATGAACCCGCCTGCAACGAAAAGTAGAACTCAAGAGAGCATATTGAGGCCGCTCGCGCGGCGACACTCGCGCCATGCCCCGGAGCGAGTTTTGTAATACGTTCCGGTTTGGTCGTCAAGCATCGCTTGTAGCTCCAGTGCTCGCCCGCAACAAGCCGCGGCCTCCGCGCTTCGCTTCAGCGCCCCTGGCGGGCGGCTGCGCCGTGCTGGACACCCAAACCGGAACGCAAAAGCTCGCCTGTCTATCCGGGGCATGTCACATTCAAGGCCCTGTTTCTCAACAAAAGAACGAACGAATCCAATCATTACTTAAGTTTGGATATATTGCACATTACTAGATATTTAACTTGCTAAATACTTACGTATGGACGATAATTAGATTGTGGTTGAGTGATGCAAGGCTCACCGAACAAGGAGAATCAAAGTCATGGCAAAGAGCATTAATCGCGTTCAACTCCTCGGCTTCGTTGGCAAGGACGTCGAAATCAAGTCGTCAAACGGTGGTACCACTATTGCGAACCTCGACCTGGCAACCAACGACCGTTACAAGGACCAGAGTGGCAACTGGCAGGATCGCACCGAATGGCATCATCTCGTTGCCTTCAAGAAGACTGCGGAGATCATCCGCGACTATGTAAAAAGCGGGTCGAAGCTTCACATCGATGGCAAGTTGCAGACCAGGAGCTGGGACGACAAGGATTCAGGCAAGAAGATGTACCGGACGGAGATCATCGTTCGAGACGTCATTTTGCTCTCTGCCAAGGATGGCTCTAAGCCCAGCGACGGGAGTGAAGAACTGGCCGGGGACACCGACTACGCCGACGACGAGGATTCGGACATTATCCCCTTCTAGATTCGCTATTGAGGGCCGCGCGCAATGTGCGGCTCTCTGGCACTTCTAGGGCATGTGCGAAATCACTGAATAGCTACGGAGTCCCGTGATTGCCAAAACGCTTCAAAAGCATCTCTGAATGTCTGAACAGGTTGGGTAGCCTGAATATACGTCACATCAGCATATTGCGAGAAAAGGGACGATGCTGACCAATCAGCCGATCCCGTGCGCTCAAAGCTGTCATCGACTGTGTATGCCCTAATCATCATTGGTTGTCCGGAAGTGCAAAGACGAACCTGCACATCGGAAGCACGTAGCAGAGAGTTGGCGCTATGCATGCCGGAGGCCTCCGCGCGCGCCTCCTCTTCTCTGTATTGCTCTGCATCCCGGAAGACTCTAATCTGAACGCCTCTTCGAGAGAGCCTTACGAGCTCAGAAGCGATTGCAGCGTCGGTGAATGAGTACATCGCCACGTCTACGCTTCGGGTGGCCTTCTCCAAAACCGCAACTTCCTCCATTTCGAAATTGACTTTGCCTGCGAAGTCCTGATGTACAACGCTTGTGCTAGCTGGCACAGACGTCAACATATTGTCGGAAGAAGCGGATGGTTGCTGCATGGCATTGCCAGACGCTGATTTGAGATTTAGTCCAACACTATATGCGACCCCGAGGCCCAGCAGGAATAGAAGCATGAGCTTCGCAGGACGAGATTCCAAAAATGATCGCAGTCTCAGCAGTGCCTGATCTTCAACACGAGGCGAGTCCGCTGTCTGCTGAGTATTTACGAAACTATCAACTCTCTTGAATATCTGTTCTCGATCCATTTCAACCTCACGCTATCGCAACTTGGAAGTTACCTGCCGTGCTCTGCCCTCATCGAGACCGGCGACCAGCTCAGACACTGACACATCGAACATACGGCTGATTCTGAGTAATGTCTGTAGAGACATCGTTTTTCCCTGCTCAATCCGCCGCCAATGGGATTCATAGAATCGCCCATTCCAATTCACCTGAGCTTGCGTCCATCCACGACGTTTCCGGTGAAGCCGGATTCGTCGTCCAAGCGCCTCAAGAAAGCGCCTATATTCGGCCTGTTCCGCCTTCATGTCACTCTTCATATTCCAGATCTCGCATGATCGGAGCGGGATAGCACAGCTAGGTCCAGGCCGAAACCGCCTACAACTGTGCCTGTCTCTTTGGAGCCCTGCATTGACCCGTCTCTTTTAGAGTGCAATAATTATAGCACTTGCAAAACACCGCATATCTCTCGTTGAGGGGCACATATGACACAGACATCAGGCGTACTTTCCGGCCGCTCTCGCGCGCCGGTGTGGCGCCGACACATTAAATCGCTCGCGAAGTTCAGTGCTGTCACGGCCGGATTCCTGGCTGTGTCTGCCAGTGCTGCACATGCAGCTCCCACGCACCTTCAGTCAACAGCGTCCCTAATCTTCTTCACTCCGTTTGATGGCTTTATGAACGAGTGGAGTTCCTTCATGTCGTCCACAGTGGCGAAGGTTGGCAGCGTTACAGCTCTCATCTTCTGCGGATACGAAATAGGTACAGGCAAACCGACGGCGAAAGCGACGGCAGGCGCCGCCGCGGTGGGCGTCATCATCGCAAATGCAGCGCCACAGATCGTCACATGGATTTCCAGCTTGATTGGCAGTTAGCGAGTTGGCAGAAAAGAGCGCGGCTCACGGAATGGAGGCTTGAGCATGGAAGAACGAACACACAGAGTCTACAGGTCCTTGCACAAGCCTCTGCTCTACCTGGGCGTAGAAAGGAAGATGTTCGGTGCAATTGTAATGGCCGCAGCAATCCTATACATAGCAGCCGGAAGCATCAGAGCAGGAAGCGTCGTACTAGTTCTCGGAATACTCGCAGGGCGGTACGTCTGCGCTAAAGATCCGATCTACTTCCAGGTCCTCTTGCAGTCGTCACAGTTCAGGTCGATCTATGACGCTGCCAAGCACGAGGTGAAAAAGATGGAGATTCGCCACAATGCTTAACCTCGCAAAGCTAATCAAACCATGGAAAGAGTCAGGTGCTCTCAACGCACAACTCAACTTATTCGGCTTCTGGAATCAGACCACATTTCTGACGAAGTCGGGCGGTGTCGGCATGGTACTGCGCATCGGAGGTATCGATTACGAATCGCTCGACAAAGCCACGCAGAACGAAGCGGTGATGCGCCTCGAACGTGCATTTAAGATGTTCAGTCCAAGTTTTCGCGTATATCAGTACCTGTTCAAGCAGAACCGTCCGGACATTCCGTTCCAGATTTACGGTGATGAACTGATCGACTCTGCGGTGAAGCAACGTAAAGAATTCTTTGACAAGAAGGCTGATGAGCTTTATCAGATCGATCTCTATTACGTGATCCTCTACGAGAATCCTCGTAGTCGGCCTGGCCTGACCAAAGCACTTGCCGGATTCATGCGCGATCCAAAACAGGCGTTGCACGACGTGTTCACTATGTTCAGTGAAACAGAGATGATGAGCCTGCTGCGGACCGATGTCGTCGAGGACGTAGCCGCGATCAGACGCACCGTCAGCACTTTCATGCGTCACTTGCAAATGCTATGTGACGTAGAACTGATGGACATGGACGGGCAGTTTGCATTCTTTCGCAGGTTGTTGAACTACGACGCGCAACGGCGTGCCGGCCACCCGCGTTCCAGCCAGTATCTCGACTACCAGGTAGCCAACTCCTCAATCACAGTTGAGCGCGACCATCTTAAGGTCGGGGATCAGTGCGTGCGTGTACTGACCATGAAGGAGGGGCCGTCGAGGACAAGGCCCATGCTGCTCGACCAGATATTGAAGCTCGACGCTACGTTTGTAGTCTGCATCGAGTGGAATGTGCTGGCCCAAGATCGTGCCAAGGCGATGATTAACAGTCGCCGCCGTTTCCACAACACTGCGAAGGGTAGCACAAGCAAGGAAAATGTCAGGGAGCGCGACGAGCTGATTGATGAAGGCATGCAGGCTGATATCGAGCAGCTAGGTGAAGTTCTGAGAGCAATTGGCGAAGGGCAGCAGCTGGGCGAACTCAGTCTGACGGTCGTTCTGTACGCAAAGACCACCAAGCAACTTGACAACGACTCTGGAAAGCTACAAGCCATTATGTCCAATCTGGACGGCGTGCTGTTCCCTGAGACCTACAACCAGCGCCTCGCCTTCTTCGCTATCGTGCCTGGCAACACCGTGCACAATCTTCGGCGGATGCTATTTTTTCGCAGCCACTACGCGGATATGTCGTTTCTCTTCACAATCCACTTGGGCGACAGAATAAACCGCTATCTAAAGAAGGAGTATCTCGCTGTCCTCGAGACCGACAACAAGACACCGTATTTTCTGAATCTGCATTGCGGCCAGGTCGGACACACGTTAATCCTGGGAATGACCGGTGCCGGCAAATCGTTCACGTGCAATTTTCTGTTGAACTCTGCGCAGAAATACAAGCCACTCACATACATCTTCGATATTGGAGGATCGTTTGAGTCCTTGACGCGGATGTATGGTGGTGCCTATGTGAATGTCGGTCAGTCTTCGCACGACTTTCATATCAATCCATTCTGCCTACAGCCAACAGAAGAAAACCTAAATTTTCTCTACTCGCTGATCAGGGTCATTCTCGAAATTAACGGGAAGTATTCCCTCAGCACTGACGACGAGACGACGCTATGGGATGCCCTGACCCGGATCTATGAGATTGATCCAAAACACCGAACGCTCACTACGTTCGCCTCTCTTACCGGCAGACTAAAGCGCCGCTTTGACCGATGGACTAAGGGCGGTCAATATGGATGGCTGTTTGATAACGAAACCGATTCTGTGACATTCGCGACGTTCCAGACATACAACTTCTCGGGCTGGAGCGGCGATTCCACGGATGCATTGGTACCGTTGCTCTTCTATGTTCTGCATAGGGCGACGAATTCCATCGTTGACCCTGCAAATAAAGGTCGGGTGAAGTACTTCCTTTGGGATGAAGTCTGGAAGTTTCTAGAGAACCCTACGATTCGCCAGTACATCACGGAAGGCCAGAAGACATGGCGCAAAAACAACGCCAGTCTAATCCTCTCGACACAGCAGGCCGACGACCTCGAAAAGTCCGAGATGCTCGACCTAGTCAAGACGAGTTGCCCGACCAAGATATTCCTTGCAAATCCCGACATGGACCGCAAGTTCTATGCCGACGCCTTCAATCTCAAGGATACGGAAGTTGAAACAATTGCGAGCCTAATCCCGCCAGGTCAGTTCCTTGTGCGGCGGGCGCGAGCCTCAAAGAAAGTCCATCTAAACGTCGATTCAGTGTCCTACTGGATGTCCACCAATAATGCGATGGACAACCTCATCAAAGATGAGTATTTCGCCCGCTATGGCGTCACCGAGGGCATCAAGCGGCTTGCCGCCGAGCGCCCATTCTTAGCCACCAACTAATCATCTGGCGCAACAAGTGCAGAAGTCGCCGGCATCAAGGAGAGAACGATATGGCAAAGAGTCTTGCGATCATCATGGTCTGGTCCATCGCCACTCTGTGTGCAAGCAGTCAATCGCATAAGGTAGCGGCCGGGAAGCGCTCGGACACCACAACATCTGCAACAACGTCCAATGCATCGGCAAGTCAGACAGTACCATCTCCATCGACACCTTCAGAAAAGAAGGAACTTGCCGCGCAGGCACGTACTGTCCAGTACCACGCGCAAGATGTAGTGACAATCAACGGCCGAGTAAATTTCACAACACTGATTGTTCTCCCCCAGGGCGAGGAGATCATGGATGCAGCCACCGGAGACAAGGAGTTCTGGATTATTGACGTTGCACATAACAATGTCTTCGTTCACCCAGCAAAGGAGGGGATCGAGTCGAATCTCAATCTCATTACCGCTCGGGGCACGGTCTACTCGTTCATCCTTAAAGACGTCTCTGAGACGTCAATTCCTGCTGATGTCAAGGTGTCCATCACCCCGGTGGACAGGTCCTCCCTTGTTGAAACAAGTCAAATCCCTGTGCAATATGTCCCTGCCACGACTGTGGAAAATATGCAGCGGAAAGTAGCAGCGATCGAACAGCAAGCCGTAGCCGCGATAGACGAATACAAGGCATCGTACCCGTCAAAAGTGGTGCTCGACTATTCGTTCAGGAAAGATGAAAAGCCCTTCTACGTCGAATCGATATATCACGACGACAAATTCACTTATATCAAGGTGGGTCCGAGAAACAACGAGAAATTTGCCGTCTATGAAATCCGTGATGGCAAACCGGACCTTATCACTTACGAGCTAAAAGATGGCGTCTATGTCATCACCCACATCATGGACAAAGGCTACCTTCGAATCGGCAAGAAGCAGACGAACTTTGAACGTAAGGGCTAGCCACACCACACCCTAAAGCGTTCCCACGGCTATTTAGCAACAGGATGCGAAGGAGTAGACCATGATTATCGACGAACCCACCGACGAGTCTCCACGCGCAGGAGCACAGGCGGAAGAACCAGAGTTAAAGCAGAATGTGAAAGAGAAGGCATCGGCGAAGAACCACACCGCCCTGATTTACGTTGCGATCAGTGTCGTGCTAATCGGTGCTGTGTTGTTTTCCAATAAGCAGAAGAAGCCGGCAGCCAAAGAAGCAGCCGCGTCACAGGCCGCAGTCCAAAGCGCAACGAATGGCAGTACCGATCCGGCGGCGCTTGCATCTCAATTGCATTCTGCCGTCAGCAATGAGCAGGTACAGCAACGCAATGATGAACAACAAGCAGCAGCTGCCCTGGCTGTCTCACAGAACGGGCAAGGCATCACTCCGCTGTACGGACCAGATGGACGACTGATTCCTGCTTCGTCACAAAGACTGCCGAACATTCCGGGCGGAGTGCCTCTAGATAGCTATCAGCATTCACAGGAGCCACAGAAGGAATCTGTACTACAGCAAACAGAGGACTCGATTGCTAAGAAGCTTCGGGAGATGCGGTTTGAGACACGGTTCCAGAGCAACCTCGTGTACCGTGCTGAGGCCGTTAAGCAGGGCCAGTCAGTGAACAACCAAGACTCACGAGATGCATCCCCAGACACACAAAAGGTGGGTACCAGGCCCACATCCATGACTCCGCAGGACATTGCTGCGGCCTACGCTTCTGTGGGCCGTAGTGGCATGCCGCAAGGCGGACAACAGCTGTCAGAGCAAGAGCGAAAGACTCGTCCCGAAATCGACGTTAATGCATCCGTTGGTAAGCCCTACGTGATATTCGAGGGGAATGTTCTGGAAACGGTCCTCGTGAATCAGCTGGATGGTGATTCCGTGGGGCCGGTCAAGGCGATGGTGTCTCAGCCGTTCTATTCCCATGACAGGCAACATGTGCTAATTCCTGAGGGCACCATCGTGCTCGGTGAAGCCCGAAAGATCGGTGAAGCGGGCTTTGGCCAACAACGCCGCATGGCGCTAGTCTTTCATCGCATGATTATGCCGGATGGCTATTCAGTCGATCTTGACCAGTTCCAAGGGTTGAACCAAATTGGCGAGGCTGGGCTGAAGGACAAGGTGAACAACCATTATCTGCAAATATTCGGAACGTCGATCGCCCTGGGCATAATCGCCGGTGCAGCTCAGATCGAGGAGGGCGGATCGACCCTCACATCGAGCGGTAGCCAAACGTTTGTTAACGGCGCAGCGCAATCGGTTTCAGCGTCTTCCTCCTCTATCCTTGGCCGCTTCATGCAGATTCCACCAACGATCACTATCCGTCCAGGTCACCGCATCAAGGTCTACATCATGCAGGACATGCGACTACCTGCATACGAGAAACACGCAATTCGACAGACGTATTGAGAAAGAGGTATGCACAAATGTTTAAAAGGATCGCAGCTCTCTTAACGCTCGTCATCTGTGTGCTGGCCTGCAAAGTGGCGCACGCCCAGCTCGAAGTCTCCGAGCCTGTTCTGGATGTACAACTGCCGCTCGAAGTCGAGAACACTCAACTTCAACTCCAGGGTCAATACGTCAACAATCTCTACGCCTATGAAAACTATCTCCACGATTTGCGCGAGGACATTGTTGAGTCTGAGACATATCAGGAAGCAGTGCAGATCTACAACACAGCAGAGGAGCAGCTGAAGACCGCGCAACAAGCGTACAGCTTAGCTGAGTACGCTATGAGTGCTCCAACGATCCTCTACGACGCGCTCAAAGAGATTCCAACGCAGTACAAGACTCTTCTCACTGCGCGCGGGGACACATATGGGCTTGCACAGCCTCTTATTCAGTTAATTGATGTCGGATCGCCCAACGTGATGCAGCAATACGCCAACAGTAGTCAGAAGACATCGGCACTGATTCCGTCAACATGGAACATACTGGACCCCAACGCTCAAATGCAGATGCAAGCTCAGGCAACGGCAATGTCGATGCGTGATTCCTTCATTGCGTCAACGCTTCAACGTGCCTCGGATGTGCAAGCGAATACGACGAAGAACCAGAACGATCTGAAGACTCTTGAGACTCAAACGTACTCGACCGACCCCGCTGAGCACACTGAATTGGCGACTCTCCAGAGAATAAACACGGCCCTCGTAATGATGGTCCGTGCACAACAAGATGCCAACCAGATGACTGCGTTGAGCCAAATGGAGCACATGGCGCAGTCGCAGCAAGATCTCGATGCGCAGAAAGCTGGAATGTTGGGTGCTTCATATTGGGACCCAGCAATGGACCAGTTGCAGCAGTCAACGCAGGGTGTGTCGGCAGCTCTGACGTACACACCACAATGAGCCCCGAGCGCGCACTAGGCTATGGGAATGACGCCCCATGGAAAGCGTGGAAATGATGAAACTGTTTCCACCCTTACCACAGGTCTTGGAAATCGATAGAACCGATTCTCACATTCCCACAGCCTCTATGACGGGCTGAACGCACCATTGATCGAAGCGATGGGAAAGCATTCTAAGGAGCAGGTCATGACAGACGTGTTGAGCGTCATCACTGAAGGCTGCACGCAATTGACAGCGAGTTCGACGGCCTCCGAGGACTTGGTGACAATTGGCAAGAGCATAACGCTCTCAATTGGTACTTGCCTCTTTGTCTGGGAGGGCATTATGCAGGCTCTGCGGAAGTCGATCGATGCCGTTAAGCTCGCGCAGATTGTGTTCATGTTCATGATCGTGTATTCGTTCGTGAACTTCTACAACTCTTCTCTTCCAGGAATGAGTTACTCACTCAAGACACTTGTGAGCCAAGGCACCCTGGCGATAGTAAAGGACATCGGAGTCAGCAATCAGCAGACTCTTCTCGACAACCTTACGGCGGGACTCAGAGCCATGCACGCACCCTTCATCTTGGTCGCGGCATCGGTTCCCGGCATCGTGATGGCCTACTTCGTCATCCTCATCATGATCTCGCTGATCCAGGCATCTGCCGTCTGCGTCATAGCTTACGGTGTTGTGGCAGCGAGCGTGATGGCGCTGCTGGGACCGCTCTTCATTCCCTGGCTGCTGATCGGAAAACTGGAGTGGTTGTTCTGGGGATGGTTTCGAGCATATCTCGGATTTAGCTTCTACCAGGTTGTTGCAGCAGCGGTGACGTTCGTGCTCTCGCAGCTATTCTCACAACTCTTCACTCCAAATTACATCTCGGGAATAGTTGCAAATCCGCTGACAGCGATCACAGCAATACCCCTCTTGGCGATTCTCTGCGTCACATGCGTCTACATCCTGTTTAAGATTCCTGCGCTTACGGGATCTCTATTCTCCGGTCATGTATCAGGGCATCAGGACGTAGGCCAGGCGCTAGTGAGTGGCGTAATGTCTGTCGCAAAGATTGCTATGCTCGCTGGCTGAACTCCATGCATGAACTCAGGCTAGAGGTATGCACTAGCACCCGCGTTACCACCAACTGTGTGCCACAGAGAGGTAAGACGAGATGTTCGGAGTACGTAGAAAAGCCGTTGTCGATGCTGAGGAAGAGTCGCCCGTACTCCTCGATGGATACGTGGAGCTAAAGCCACTGTGGCCTTCGGACGACGAGCCATCTGATGATGAGTCCGATGAGGATGCTGCTGAATCGCTACCGACGATGGCACTGCCAGAGCAACACATTGTGGCACCAGCGCCGCGAATCGTGACTAACATCTCGCACCCCTCACCCGCACCAGGACCGCACGTCGAGCTGCCTCAGGCCATTGCGTTCGACAACAATGCACCTGAGCCACTACCGATCCAATCGTCATCTGAAGTTCGCCCAGATGTGGCAGCAGCCACGCAGATCACGACCGAGAACTCTGCCACGACGGTTATACATGATGCAACTGCCACCGTTCGGATAGCAAGGGTTGATCGACGCACTGAGCGTATCGCACGGTCGCTTCCACAGCCTGTGGAGCGCGCACGAACGAAGGAACCAGAATTGCATAAAGAGGCTACGAACGCCCCAGAGATTCTCAAAGCAGGACAACGTTACATCGAACAGTACGGCGCACCGATGGTTATGAATTCGTATCTGAAGGTTGCCGTACTCGTTCTGTGCTTTGCCATGATCTGCACAGTGGGAGTGGTCGCTCTAATGGCGCGATCGCTTGCACACAAGCAGCCAATGTTCGTCCGCATTGATGAAGTAGGGCATGCTGAGGCAGTCAACTACAAGGATTTTGCCTACAAGCCGAAGGAGGCAGAAAACAAGTACTACCTCACGAAGTGGACGGAACTCTACTTCCAACGGAACAAGTTCACCATCGAGAAGGACCAGACCCAAGCCTTATTCTTCCTCAACTCTGATGTCTCTCGTGTGGTCATCACGCAGGAGCAGAAGGACAAGTACATTCCGAAATATCAGTCTGATGGCTCTTTGCCATACGTCGAGATCGAGGTGACAAACATCATTCTTGGCGATCTCACGAAGGCCCCATATGCGGCTCAGATCGAATTCCTTAAGAAGTACATGGACGCATCCAGCGGATCAGAGGTGAAGCGTGAGCGCTGGACGTTAAGCCTGAATTACACGTTTCGCGAAAGCGTTCCAAACGACATGGTTGCCGTCAACCCGTTAGGACTAACCATTATGCACTTCCGCGTTGACCAAGCATTCAGCGTCCAACCAACTACAGAACCCGGCCGCATTCAAACGTCAGGAGGGCAGCAATGACCGCGGCATCCGTGGCTGTCGATCCAAACAGTTCCGTCTCTCCTCTGCTGCCTGAGAGCGCTGATCTCTCCATCATTCTCAACTTCATGAAGCCGTTGATTCCTCTACTACAGGACGATTCGGTTACGGAGATTGTGGGCAATCAGGATGGGCGCTGGTTCTATCAAAGGAGAGCGACTCAGGGAATGCAGGAGGCAAACATCTCCTTCTCGAGCGACAGTCTCAAGACAACTCTGACTGTACTCTCCAGCCAATTGAGCATTCCATTTGACGAAGATCACCCCTTGCTGAATGCGCAACTTCAAGATGGTAGTCGCATAGCTGCGACTCACCCACCGATCACTAAACCAGGCTTAGCAGTGACCATCCGCAAATTTCCAAGGAGGCGCTTTACGATGCAGGACCTCATTGGCTTTGGGACGGTATCTCAAGCACTTGCTCACCAATTACAGGGAATTGTCGCAGAGGGCGGAACCATTCTAATCAGTGGGTCAACTGACGCTGGCAAGACGACGCTGCTCAATGCGATGACCGATTTCATACCAGCGAACGAGCGCATCCTTGTCATTGAGGATACCCCGGAGCTGCGCATCGGACACCGCAATCTCGTTTCTTTTGCGTGCAGGAACAAACCTTACGACGGCCAGGAGAAAGTCACGTTTGACGACCTTCTGATGCATGCACTGCGGTTTACACCGGACAAGATCATCCTCGGAGAGGTTCGGGACAAGACTGCTAGAACGTTGCTCGACAGCTTCAACACAGGGCACGATGGCAGCCTCGCAACAATTCATGCCACGTCCGCTCCGTTGGCGCTCTCCCGCCTCGCAGAGCTCGCGATGCGTGCTCATGAGCAGAGCAATCGATATGACATCTCACAGGAAATTGCAGGATGCGTGAACTGCGTCATTCAGGCGAAGAAAACTGCACAAGGCAGACGTGTGACCGAGGTCATCCGAGTCACGGGATTCGACCGCGACGCAAACCGGTTCCTATACGACACGATCTTCTCAAACTAACCACTCAAAGGAGTATTGCAATGGGCATTCTGAACGTGAAGACAAGCACGAAAGTGAACACAACTCTGGCCCTCGAAGACACTACTGTGGCGCGGATCAACGCCTACGCTGCATACGTGAAGGGAACGCCAGATGCAGTCGTGGAAGCAGCTCTTTCCTACGTGTTTAACAAGGACAAGGAGTTCTCTGAGTACGAAAAGAAGAACCCGGATGTGCCGCAACTCTTAACAGTGACCGCCTCCGAAAATGCTCCAACAGGACGCCGTCCACGTGCACGCCGTACAGATGCAGCATAGGCATAGCCGGGGCGGCGCTTTGCGCCGGTTTAACAATGACATTCCACCCATTTCATGTACACGCTCGTAAACATTTTGTTTACGAGCGTAAACCTATCAAATCAATAACCTGCGGATGCCTGTTTACGCCTGTAAACGTGCTCGCATTTTCAAAATAGGTGGATCATGGCGCACGACTCTGACGAATATCAATTGAAAATCCGGCGGCCTGTCATCGTTTCTATGCGGTTCTCTGACGAGGAATATGCGCTTGTTCTCGATGCTTCCAGGCAGGAAAACATAGCGATAGGAGACCTGGTTCGGAGGACGCTTCTTGCCGCATTGAGGAGCCAAAAAGCCGATCTGATCCAGTCGGTTCTGCTTCAAGAAGTAGTGTTTCTGCGGATGCTCTTGTCCAACTCCGTGCCCCATATTCTGGCAGGCACGAAGCTGCCGGATAATCAGATCTCCGAGTTGATGCAGAGGCTCAAAGAACTCAAACCGAAGGGAGCCGAAAAGGCGCTGGCCGACGCGGCAGAGAGGGGAAATTAGGCACGATGCAGATGAAATGGGGAAGGCGCGAGACAGTCATATTTCCACCACACCAGCCGATCTTTTCGATTGGTGCGCTCATAGCCGCAGTGCTGGCGACGTGCTGGCTAGTCAACTATCAACTCACTTCTGCGTTACCACCACTTGCACACGCGTACCTGCCACAGTACCTGAAATCCTCGATCGAGAGAGCCTCCAATCTGGCAACCGGATCATTTCGGCTCATCTGTATTACAGACGGGCAGCGGGTTCGCGTGGCAGGTCCGAATGATGTCGTAGATGGAAAAACTATGCAGGCGAACGGCCATATTCTGCCTCTCGCTCTATCGGAGTCTGCTATGGGAATGGGATACAAGGCTGTCATCCGCGGACCGGAAGGGAAGTATAAGCCTGGTCCTCTTCACACGTATCTCAGGCTAAGCGTCTATGAAGGGAAGGGACTAGTTGAGACCTTTAAGCGACCTCTATTTATAGGTGCGGGTATCCTGCTCAGCTTTCTCTCCGGCGCGATTTATTTTGATGTGAAGCGGTTCAAGAGGATGAAGTACGGACGGCTTCTAAAGGGTCCAATCGTCTGTGATCCAGGGAAGTTCAACAAGGAAATCAAAGGCGATGGCATAGGCTTTGAAACCACAGACAGAGGCCAGATCATTCGCATTCCGCAGAAAGCGGAGGCCAAGCATTTTGAGATTATCGCCGATACTGGCGCCGGAAAAACCGCACTCATATTCCAGATTCTGATGCAAATTCAGGCCCGAGACGAAGGTGCAATCATCTACGATCCGGCTTGCGAATTCACCGAGAGATTCTACGACCCCAATCGCGGCGACATTATTCTTAACCCCCTCGACTGCCGCTGTCCTTATTGGGGGCCGTCTGAAGAACTCAGGCGTCGGGCAGAGGCCAAGACACTGGCCGCGTCGTTATTCCAGAGCACTCAAGACAAAAAAGGTGAGTTCTTCGTTGAGAGTCCGCAGAAAATCTTTGCCCATCTGCTTACGTTCGGCCCTTCGCCGGCAGAGCTGGCGGAATGGATGGCAAACCCGAGCGAGATCGACAAGCGAGTTAAGGGGACTGAATACGCACTGTTGATAGATCCTAAAGCGCCACAGCAGCGCACCGGCGTTCTCTCAAGTCTTGGCCTTGTCGCTGAAAGCCTGCGCATGCTTCCCACAAAGGATGAGACCGAACAAAGATGGTGCGCGACAGATTGGGAAAAGCAGCGCAAGGGATGGATATTCATCACCTCTGATTCGACGGTTCGTGAGGCGCTGCGCCCTCTTCAAAGTCTCTGGCTGGACTGGCTCATCCTTCGTCTGTTACACAAGCCAGCGCCGGAACAGAAACCTGTTTGGTTCATTATCGACGAGTTGGCCAGCCTCCAAAAACTTCCGCAGCTCCATACCGCGCTGACGGAGAACAGAAAAAGCAAGAATCCTATTGTTTTAGGGCTGCAAGGCAAGGCACAACTCGAAGTCATCTATGGGCATCTCGCCGAGGTTCTATTGTCGATGCCTGCAACAAAGATCTTCCTAAAGTCCGAAGAGGAAAAGGCAGCTCTATGGGTTTCCAAAACTCTTGGCGATACCGAAATCGAACGCATCAAGTATGCCCAACACTCAGGCAAGTTGGCCGGCAAAAACTACACGCTTGACCGCCAAGTTGATCCGGCAATTATGTTCTCAGAGATCCAAGGACTTCCCGACCTGCACGCCTTCCTCAAATACAGCAACCACATCGCGCGCTTCTCTTTTGCCTATCCGGTTATTCCAATTACTGAGGTTGGCCTGGAGCCGCGGCCTCTCCGCGATGATGAACTGAACTTTGATCCCTTTAAAGAGATGCACGCAAGCGCACCTGAATCAACAGAGCCCGAAACCCTGACAGAACGTGATCATTCACCACAGAAAAGGCCACAGAAGCCAGCCAGCAGACCCCCGAAGCTGACGAAGGACGAAAAGCCGGGGCCTGCCCAACTGACTCTCATTCAAGGGGGTACTGACCCTGACTCTGAGGCAGAGGAAGCTACTGCCAGCCCGGTGACTCTGAACGACGAAATGCTGCTCGATTGAACAGCTCTAGGTGATAAATGCTTAACATCTCGAAGGCTCTTGTAGCGGCTCAGGTGAAGGACTACTACAAGAAGGAGTACACAGCAAAGCAGAACTACTGGCAGCAGGGCGCTACGGCGCCCGGCACCTGGACTGGCCGCCTCGCAGAAGAGATGGGGTTATCAGGCGCGATCAACATGGCGGACTTTGACCGCGCGGCGGACGGGAAACATCCCGTGACTGGCGATCAGATTGTGAGGCATGTAGACCGAGCCGGATACAGAACAAAGAGCGGGGAAGAAGTTAAACCGATGCAGCATCGGGCTGGATGGGATGCTACGTTTCAAGCCCCGAAGTCTGTATCGCTCACCGCTCTTGTTGGTGGAGACGATCGAGTGAGGGCCGCTCACGATCATGCAGTTGATGTGGCCGTACGGCGCCTGGAGCGGTATATCCAGGCGCGAGTGAGTTCAGACCAAGCCGAGACGACGGGCAAAATGCTCGCTGCAAAATTTGAGCACCACACAGCTCGCCCTGTGAACGGATATTCTGCTCCACATTTGCATACGCACGTCGTCATTTTCAACATGACGGAGAAAGAGAGCGGGGGATTTTCTGCGCTGCAACCGAAAGCTCTATTTGAGAGCCAGCAGTACGCGACATCTATTTACCAAGCCGAACTGATGCATCAGCTCAAGCAGCTCGGATACGAGATTCACGCTGGCAAAAGTGGCGTTCCAGAGATTCAAGGCTATTCCCAAGAGTATCTGGACGCGTCTAGTCCTCGCCGGCAGCAGATCGAGGACCACATGCAGGAACACGGCGTCAAGGGGAAAGAAGCGGCGGAAATTGCAGCTCACAGTACACGAGACAAAAAGCAAGTCCTGAGTGAGGAACAGATTCACGCAGCAAACAAGGAGATAGCTGAAAAGTACGGCAACCAGGCTGAACGCGTTGTCTCGGAAGCCGCGGAACGCCACCGGGCTCCTGGCCGCGAACAAGCTCTCGAATCTGTAGAAGCACGGCAGGCAGTCAATTATGCCCGCGATCATAATTTTGAGCGAGAAGCAGTTTCAGATGAACGGAAACTGGTACGAGATGCTCTCAGGCGAGGAACTGGAACTGTACGAGTCGATGCCGTGGAAAAGGAACTCGGCGCTCGAATCGAGACCGGCGAATTCAGGGAGGTTCACCATGAGCTTGCCGGTAGGAGACACGCCGGGCGCTCGCTCACGTCTCAGGAAGCTATCGACTCAGAGAAAATAATCATTCAGACAATGCAGGCTGGTCGAGGAAGTTCCCAGCCAATCATGTCTACAGATGCAGCTCAAACACAGAGCACAGTCCGGGACTTTTTAAACAACTCTCAGCGCCAGGCAATTCAGGATGTGCTTACCTCGAATGACAGGATCATGGGCATTCAGGGCTATGCGGGCACGGGCAAAACAACCGTACTTGAAAGTATCCGCGAAGGCGCAGAAAGATCGGGCTATGTTGTCCAGGGATTTGCCCCGACATCGCGCGCGGCTCAGCAGCTCCGGGAAGCTGGCATTTCAGCGGACACTGTCCAAGGTTTTATCGCAAAGGGCGGCCAAGCAGACGACACCAAACACCTGTACATGCTGGACGAATCGAGTCTAGCGAGTACAACTCAGATGCGCGACTTTCTGAGCAAGATTGCACACGAGGATCGGGTTTTGCTGGTCGGTGATATTCGACAGCACCAAGCTGTGGACGCTGGCAAGCCATTCGAGCAGCTGCAACAGTCAGGGATGAACACTTCTGTGCTCGACACGATCATGCGTCAGAAAGATCCTGAGCTGCGCCAGGCTGTCGAGCATCTCTCTCGCAACGAGACGAAGACAGCGGTCGAAATGCTTCAACAGCAGGGGAGAATCCACGAAATCAAGGATGCCGGCGAGAGAGTTGACGCCATCGCTAAAGAGTATGTTAAGCGGCCGGAGAAGAGTGTCGTTGTATCCCCAGACAATGCCACTCGCCGAGACCTAAATACAGCCATCCGTCAGAGGCTTCAAGAGCAGGGAAAGGTGTCACGCGGCGACCATGAATACAAGATTCTCGTGAATCGTCCGGACATCACTGGTGCAGACCGAAGTTGGGCAGCTCGCTACAGAGTGAATGAATATGTCCACTATTCGCGCGGCAGCAAGGTACACAACATCCCTGCGAATGCGTACGCACGCGTGACCAATGTGGACTCCGCGCATAACAAACTCACCGTTGAGACACAACAAGGACAGAAAATTACCTACGACCCAGCACGCTTGAATGGTGTATCGATCTTTAAGGAAGAATCACGAATGTTTGCTGAAGGAGACAAGCTGCAATTCACGCAGCCGAATAAGACTCTCGGCGTATCGAACCGTGACTGGGGGATTGTGAGTGGTATTGATCCAGTCACGCAGCAAATGACCGTCACAATGGACAACGGTCGCACCGTGGCATTCGACCCTATGCAGGTTCGGAATTTCGATCATGGGTATGCAACAACGTCATATTCAAGCCAATGTCTCACTGCGGATTATCTCTATGCAAATCTCGATCTGAATGTGCACCCCGAACTACTGAATACCCGATTCACCTACGTTGCGTTCTCTCGCGGAAAGCTTGATGCCCAGGGATTCACCAACGACATAGACAAACTCCCGTCACACCTATCGAAGGAAGTGAACAAGGAGTCTGCGCTTGATGCGAATGAGTACACGAAGGAATCCAGAAACAAGCAGGAGCACGGGAGTTCGTACGACCCAGCGAACTCCATAGATCCTGCCAGGCCCTTCCAGCATAGCCCGGTGGAAGCTGCAATCAGCGTCTCAGAAACGGACCTTGCCGTTGCACAGGTGGACGGCAAGATACTCAGTAAAATGGACAACAACCCAACGATTGAATTGGACATCGAATGAAGAAAATCAAGCTGAATGAATACCCACAGCGTGATAGACAACTCCTCCAGGAGAAGGTTGCCAGAGAAGTAGAGCGCAACCCAGATGCCTACTTGCAAAAGTACGCTGAGAACCCACTGTCGCACTCTGGCCGCTACGTATGCAGCGACCTTATGAAGGAGACGTTTCCCGAATTTGCGGCGTCGAACGAGGCCCGTGCTCGTTACAACAGCCCCCTGCATAATTCGGCCGCCGTACTTGCAGACGAACAGTTTAGTCGACTGGTTAACGACCAGTCCCAACCAGGCCGCGACAAGGCCCTGTTCGTTACGGGCGTGCCGGGGGCGGGGAAGACATCTGCAATAGAAAACACAATTCAAAATGAGGGGATGTTTCCTGCCGATGCGCGCGTGCTGTATGAGGGACAACTATCCAATCCAACAACATCGCTCCCGAAAATCCAGCAATCGCTCGATGCCGGCCTTCAGCCGTATATCTATGTTGTGCACATGGCCCCAGAGACAGCTCTGATGAATACCCTTGAGCGATTCGAAGAAACCGGCCGCGGCGCGAGCGTCCATGCGATGGCAACTATACAAAGTGGTCTGCCGGACGGACTGGAAAGGATCTACGAGGAATTCGGGGATAGGGTCAGCCTCACGATCATTGACCGTACTGACGGCTTGGACAAGTCCAAAGAGTTGTCGGGATGGGAAAACTTGCCGATACTGGAGGAAGGTACTTATGAACAAATCAAAGAACGTCTTGCGGCAGCCCTTGAGCGTGAGCACTCAGAACACAACATCACAGACAACGCCTACCAACAGGCACTCGGATTCGCGCCAGTCTCTAACGGCCTCGAACTTTGGCAAGAGCCTGGTAAAAGCGTTGAACACGATGGGACCACGCACGCCGAAGCGAACGAAGTAACGGTTCCATCCGATGATGCAAGGTCTTACGAACATGACGAGCCTTACATCAGCGAAGTGCATCGTGGGGAATGGATAACCACAGATGGAGGGGGGGAAGAGACTCGCATTCTCATTGGCAAGAGCGAGGACGGATTCCACCCAGGTATTGAGATCGGATCGCTGAATCAAGAGTCTTACCCTGTCTGGGGCGAAGCTGTCCCTACCTACGGTGAGGCTACGGAAAAGGCACACGAGCATTCCCATGACTATCACATGCAGCAGTTCGGCGAAAGCATACCAGATCCTGCGCTAGCGCCCGGACTGGATGAGCTACCAGGCAGCCTCTCCGATGCAGAAGGCAATGCAATAGGCCCCGAGGTTGGCACGGAGGGAGCTGATGACAGCGGCATATCGTTGTCTATGTAGAGCGGCCGCCTCTCTACTCATTGCACTTCCGGCTGTTTCCCAGGTCGGAAGTGCATCTCTTTCAAATGCTGTTGGAACTTCAACAGAAGTGAATCGCAAGCTTTTACCTGCTGAATTCGCTGCCCTTGCGCAGCGATGCGCCCAGGGAGTACCAGAGGAAATAATGGCGGGCATTGCGCGCACTGAGAGCGCGATGTACCCATACGCCATCTCCATCAATTACCCAGAGCACAAAGCCCATCAGAATGGCTATTCCGGCAAAGTAGTAATGCTGAAGCAGCCTCACGACAAAACTGAAGCTATTCATTGGGCGCAGTGGTATCTCTCAAAGGGGTACACGGTGTCTGTCGGGCTTGTTCAGGTAAACGTGGAAATGGCCAACAAGCTGGGCGTAAAGCCCATGACACTATTTGAACCGTGTCTGAATCTCGCTGCTGGCGCGAAGATTCTCCGCATGGATTATGCCGCAGCACTCAGAACCAACAGCGGCCTTGTAGGGTCTTTCTCGCTCTACAACAGTGGCTCTCCTTCGCTGGGAATTGCCAACGGCTATGCCTCGACCGTAGTCAAGAACACACAGAAATAGGTCTACCCTATGAAGCCAACGAAAGCATTTACGAGTGTCTGGTCCTGCACCGTGTTTGCAATCATGTTGATTGCATGCCTTGTCGTAATGTCCGCAGCGTTTTCACCTGCGCTCGCTGTGATGAAGCGAGCAACACCGACTGGGACGATCGATGCCGGCTACGCATTCGTGAATGAAGTAATAATCTCGGCGGCCGTCTTGTTCGCGTTTCAGATGATGCGCTGGCTTCATCGCGAACCCTTGCAATCGATCAAACTTACGGCTAGCGCGTCCCCGTATCAGATCGTAATCGGAGGAGCTTGCGGCCTACTCGTCCTAAGCGTTCTCGAATGGCTGCTACACACCTTAGGCGTCCTGACTGTTGGCGTCAGCGGGCAGAACATATTCTGGCTGGAGCACGTAGGCGTCATGTGGGCGATATGTTTTCTCCTCACAGGACTGTGTGAGGAGGCAGTGTTTCGCGGCTACCTTCTCGAAACCCTTGCAAATGGTATTGGCTTCTGGCCGGCAGCACTCATCACGAGTGGCCTGTTTGCTGCAATCCATACAGGGAACAATGGAGAGAATGTGTCGGGCCTTCTGACGTGTGGGGTATACGCGATCCTCTTCGCCCTCTCAGTTCGCGTAACCGGCCGAATCTGGTACGCAGTCGGATTCCATGCGGGGTGGGATTGGGCGGAGACTTTTGTGTTTGGGACGGCCAACAGCGGGCTACGCGGCGAGGGGCACTTGCTCATCACTGAAGTTCACGGCTCACACTGGATCAGCGGTGGCAGCGTCGGCCCTGAGGGTAGCGTAGTAGCAATGGCCATTGCGGGTATCCTCATCCTGGCTCTGTGGCAGTATTATCGTCGAGGTCAAAAAGACAACCCGGTGCTGGCCGATCCTGCTCAATGGAAAACTTCAAAACAAACTGCTCGACTCCTTCCGGATGTTGCTCCCGCCACAATATGCGCAGCAACTCCGGGGCGTCAGGGTCATCCAGGACAGTCCGTTTGTGAACCTTTGCGTGACAGCCAACGCATAGCGTAATCATCAGGGACATTGTGGACTTGCCCGGCTGGCGGTGATGAACCAGAATGCCTGTCTCATAACTCTCATTCGTCGCGTTGACACAGACTCCGTCAATCATCTGCGGTGTCGCAGAACTGCGCGTCGGGGAGCATTTCCTTCCGCATACCTGGCACCGATGTCCATCGCGTTCGAGTACCTTTTCTCGCAAACCGGCATAGTATTCTTCATCGTGGCGGCGCATGGAATAGCAGCTTGCGCACAGCCCCTTGGCGACTACTGGAGTACGTCCGCAGCCGCAACTTAAAGACTGTTGCTTTACAACGGAACCCTTTATCGAAGTCCTAGCCATGAACTCCTCTCATTTAGTAAGTCGCTTCTGTGGGGGCCTGATTATTCGTTCGATGGTGGACACGGATACACCAAAGAGAGCAGACAACTCTGGCCTGCTCTTATGTTCATCTCGCCATAGATGAATGATCTCTGCTTGTTGCGAACTGTTCAATATCTGCTTGCGCCCGCCAAGCCTACCACGCGCGCGCGCTGCGCCTAGGCCAATCTTTGTGCGTTCGCTGATGATATTCCGTTCAAGTTCTATAAGAGCAGAAACAATCGTCTGGAGGTCGCAGGTATGCGTGTCAATTGAATCGAGAATCGAGCGAAATCGAGCGCCGGAGTTCAAGATCCTACTCAACAACTCAATGCAGTCTCGTATAGATACTGCCAGGCAATCGAGCCGATAGACAACCAAAGTGTCCTTATCCGTCAATCCTGCCAGACAGGTTGCCAACGCCGTACTCGATGCGCCTCGATCTGTCTTGTTATCGAAGTAGACATGCTTCGCTCGCGCACGTCGGAGTGCTTCTATCTGCTCCTGTTTGCTTACTCCGTGTCTGGATAATCTTCCATAGCCAACAATCATCGCAAATAATCGTATCACAAACGGGTTATTATGATATTATGATTGTGATATGAGATATGAGCCGAATTAAAGTTCAGGAGAAGAGAGATGGAGCCTAAGAGATTCGAGGTTGCGAGGAGGGCACAGAGAGCCGGGGGTGGCTGGGTGTTGTCTCTCATCGGCGTGGACCAGGAAACAGGTCAAGAGGTTGATATGGGCGGCAGCGAGTTTCCAACGAACGATTTCATCTCTGAGCAAGAGGCGCAGGATGATGCGTTTATCACCGGGGATGTGTGGATGCATCAAGACGTAGCAATGGACGAAAGGATGGCGTTATGCACGTCAATGACGTGGAACCTATGGTGCAATCTAGTTGCGGCGTTTGTGACCACGGCAATTCTCTGCGTCCCATTCATCGTAGTGCTGCTTGTCGTGCGCGGACTACGTAATGGGCGAATGAAAGTTGGCCTGTTTTTCTAAGTGAACAGTTCCGCAACAGTTGACGATTAGCTATGGTTGGTTAATCCTACATGCAGTCGGTGAAGCGGAGGCAAGCTCTGCTGGAGAGCAACTTGCCGAGGAATAGCCGGCTGGGTCTCATCTATACCGATGAGCGCCGGGGGCTGAGCTGCATCAGCTCCCGGCTTTATATTTCAGCCTCTCGGCACTGTTGATCGACGAACGACCCCATCGGGTTGATAGATCCCGATGCCTGGGAAAACTCATCCTGTGAGGCGCGATCGGCGCGGCCGAGATCCTGAAAGACACAACCAAATGGAGGCCGCGCTAGCGCGCGGCGCCGGCGTGCGATGCCCCGGATGGATGTTTTCTCCTACGTTTTGCCCGAGGCATCAAGGATCTCCTGCAGCTCCAGTGCTCGGCCGCATACTGCGCGGCCTCCGCGCTTCGCTTCGTCGCCCCCTACGGGGCGGCTGCGCCGTCCTTGACCCCTCAAACAAAACGCAAAAACATGCCTATCTATCCCGGGCATCTCACTCTCCTCGCCCGGCCTAAGACAACATAAACGCCTGAAAATAAACGCATTCATAGCCTGAAACATATTGCTAAATATCTAGATATTTACTATAATTAACTCATAGTCAGATAAGGAGATACGCAATGTTTGACAGATACATCAACGTCAACAATCGGTACCCTCTAAGCCTCGATGCAATCCGTGCTCTAGCGCCCTCGGCTTTTGCAACAATGGCTCATTCCTCCCGCTCCAGAAGCTACACCTACATTCCAACGTCAGACGTCATAGACGGCATGATTAAGGCTGGTTTTCAGCCATTTGCGGCACGTCAGTCCACCACTCGCACTGTGGGGAAGGTGGACTACACCAAGCATATGATTCGCTTCCGCCGAACTGATGCGGACACTGCTCTAGTCAGTGATTCCGTTCCCGAGGTCATTCTGATCAACTCGCACGATGGGAGCAGCGCCTACAAGCTAATTGCCGGTGTCTATCGCAAGGTGTGTATGAACGGTCTAGCAGTGTCAGAGGGTACTATTAGCAGCTTCGCCGTCGCGCATAAAGGCAATATTGTCGAACGTGTGATTGAAGGCAGCTTTGAGATTCTCCGGAGCACGAACGCCGTGCTGGGAACAGTGCGCGACTGGCAACGCCTCTCCCTTACAGAAGGCGAGCAGCATGCCTATGCACAGGCTGCGCATGTGCTCCGTTTTGGTGACGAAGATGGCAAGACAACGACGCCAATTCAGCCTGTGCAACTGCTCCGGTCACGTCGAACGGACGACAACGCCAACACGCTTTGGCACACATTCAACCGGGTCCAGGAGAATGTCGTTCGAGGCGGCCTCCGCGGAGTGCAGGCAGCCACTGAAGGTCGTCGCGCTCGTCGCGTGACGACTCGCGAGGTCACCGGAATCGACCAAAATGTAAAGCTGAACCGCGCACTTTGGACTCTTACTGAGGAGTTGGCAAAGCTGAAGGGCGCGGCTTAAGAGAGCAGAACAATGGGGGAGCCTGCCAGCTCCCCCACAACACCAACCTATCACCGATTCGTGAAGGGAATCAGACGACAGTGAATCAAGGATACCAAACTCTCAAGACTGCGCAACTCTACCCGTCCAAGACTAATCCGCGCAAAACGTTCGACTCAGACAAACTGAAGGAAATGGCCGACAGCATTCGCAACGTTGGGCTAATCCAGCCGATTGTTGCCCGGCCAGGCGAAGAAGGCAAGTATGAGATCGTCGCTGGCGAACGACGGTGGCGTGCGGCGCAGATCGCAGAGCGCGAGGAACTGCATGTAATCATCCGTGAAATGACCGATGCTGAAGTCATCGAGGCTCAAGTTACGGAGAATCTCGTTCGCGTGGACGTGCATCCCTACGAAGAAATGCAAGGCATGATGTCACTGATGAAACTGGATTCAGAACGTTACACAGTGCAAGAACTTGCCGCGAAATTTGGAAAATCTGTCTCGTTCATTGTTCAGCGGTTAAGTCTGGGGAATCTCATTCCTGAAGCTCTTGAGCAATTCCGGAATGACGAAATAGGGTTCAGTCATGCACTGCTGATTGCCCGGCTTGATCCAGAAGAACAGGAAATCGCTCTACAGCATGCTTTTTCCAGTGTGTACGTCGATGGCAAACAGGAGAAGAGGCTGGCAACAGTTGCAGAACTTCGCAGCTATATCCAGAAGAACATCGCTCTCTCTCTCGCAAGTACGCTCTTTGACCGGGAGGATGCGGCTCTCTACCCAGAGGCGGGGAGCTGCCTCAGTTGCCCCAAACGCAGTGGCTACAATACGCATCTCTTCCCCGATATATCCGACGACACCTGTTATGACGGGACATGCTACAGCGAGAAGGTCAGCCGCCACGTGACGATCTCGGGGATGCTCCAGCTCGCCGGGGATTACCGCCCTGTTCCAGACGGTTCGCCCGCACTTCCCCGGCGTGCATATACCGTTGTTGGCAACGAGGACGACTGCGGACATGTGCAGAAGGGAATCGTGATCTGTGGATACAACGTTGGTGCGGTCCTCTCAGTGTGCAACTCGCAGGAATGCGAACTACACCTCGGTCACCGTGACAGGCCAGTTGCCGAAGATGAGGATGATGGAGAACGCGAAACGCAAGACCCTGCCGCTGCCGAACGAGCGTTGGCCAAAACTCAGATCGACAAGAAAATACAAA
>Ga0318567_10000213_pt1 | contig 26265 bp, 17 predicted proteins | sample GRESIP088b5f20_FD_203691 | JGI IMG/M metagenome (GOLD analysis project Ga0318567, IMG submission 203691) | Tropical soil microbial communities from Luquillo Experimental Forest, Puerto Rico - GRE.SIPMG.088b5f20 | ecosystem: Environmental > Terrestrial > Soil > Tropical forest > Bulk soil...
TAATAACATAAAATCTAAAGTATACATCACAGGGGCCGGTCCTGGAGATGAAGGCTTGCTGACGCTGAAGGCAAAAGAAGTATTGCAAAAAGCCGATGTTGTTTTGTATGACAACCTTGTAAACCGCCGCCTGCTTGATTTCTGCAAACCGGAAGCAATCAAAGTTTATGTAGGCAAACTGCCTTTTGCATGTGCAAACAGGCAAGATGCTATCCATGAAAAACTGCTGGAATATGCGGTAGATGGCAACATCGTTGTTCGCCTTAAAGGTGGCGATCCGCTGGTTTACGGCAGAGGCGCGGAGGAAGCAGATTACCTGATAAAACACGGAGTAGACTTTGAAATAATTCCCGGTGTAACGGCCGGTATTGCGGTTCCTGCTTATGCGGGTATACCGGTTACGCATCGTGAAGCATCGACAGGAGTTTTGTTTGTAACGGCGCACCAGAAAGAATCTGCCGAGAAACAATTCATCAATTGGCCTTTGCTTGCAGCGTTCGACGGCACGATTGTTTTTTACATGGGTGTGAAAAACTTACCGCAGGTGGTTCAAAATTTATCTGCACATGGTAAAGCGACAGATACGCCAATCGCGATCATCGAACATGGAACTACGCCACTGCAGAGAACAGTAACCGGCACACTCGACAACATTGAAGCTTTAGCTGCTGAAAAACAAATCGGCATGCCTGCTTTGATTGTTGTGGGCGAAGTAGTAAAATACCACAAACCGTTGGAGTGGTTCGAAAGCAAACCACTTACACACAAACATATTTTGCTGACACATGCCAGCAACTCGCTGAAATATCTATACGCTGATCTTGTTGCAGAAGGCGCGATGGTTACACACGTTCCTTTGATCGATATAAAAATTGAAGAAGAGAACGCGGCGTTGCAAAATGAAATCGCAAAACTGGATCAGTACAACTGGATCGCGTTTACCTCTGCTGCCGGAGTGCATGCATTTTTCAAACATTTGGCGAAAGCCGGTAAAGATGCACGTTACCTCCACAATTGCAAAGTGGCAACTGTAGGTAAAGAAACAAGAACTGTATTGAAACATTACGGCATTGACAGCGATGTAACGCCTAATATTTTCACCGGACAACAAATGGCGCTTTACCTGTTGCACCAATGTCCGCAGCCTTACGAGTTGCACTTGCTGCATCCCACAAGCAACAAATCGATAACAGGTTGGATAGAAAATTTACGCGAGCTCGGAGCAACGGTTACACAAGTAACGGCTTACGAAAATGTGGAGCCTGATTTTGACGAAGGCGAATTAAAGCAGTTGCAATCAAAATTTGATGCAATCACTTTTGCAAGTCCGTCAGCAGTAGACGAGGTAGAAAAATTAATAGCAGAAAATAAACTTGATTTTAATAAGGCAAACGTAGTGTTCTCCATTGGCCCGAGCACAACAACAGCATTAAAGAAAGCAGGTTTTACCAACGTAAAAGAATCGTTTGCGGCAAATGGCGATGCATTGGCAAAGACAATTGTGTCAAGCAGTATAGAACAACATCTGTCAACCCTAAACCACTAGACTAACTATGCCAAATCATTATCAGGGATATATACTTAGCAAAAGCGTTCCTCAAAAAGAGGCAGTGGTGAAGTTTGCGCAGGAAGTAATCAACTATCTATTTCCGATAGTAGAGAACGAACAAGCATTTTTGAACAGACATCAACGCAAGCTAGAGGCTTTAAAAAACAGCTTGCTTGATATTCTCTATTCATTCGATGAAAAGAGCCAATCCCTGGAAGCCAATATTTGCAATCCATTTTTTACTTCTTTAAATGAAATAAAAGAGAAATTGGTCGAAGATGCAAATGCACTGCTCGATTTCGATCCTGCTGCAAAAAGCATTGATGAAGTGATCATCACTTATCCAGGTTTTCTTGCAGTAGCGGCTTATAGAATTGCGAATAAACTCTGCAATTTAAAATTGCCGATTGTGCCACGCATCATCACTGAGTGGGCACATTCTGTCACAGGCATTGACATTCATCCGTGCGCAAAAATTGGCGTACCGTTTATTATAGATCATGGAACAGGTGTGGTAATTGGAGAAACAACGGTGATAGGAAAGAACGTGAAACTCTACCAGGGCGTGACTTTGGGAGCATTAGCAGTAAAGAAAGAAACAACGGGGCAGCGTCACCCAACGATTGAAGATGGTGTGATCATTTACGCAAACAGCACGATCCTTGGTGGTGACACAGTGATAGGCCGTGACTCAATTGTGGGCGGTAACTGTTTTATCACTTACAGCATTCCACCGCACAGTGTGGCTTATCATCAACCTGTGGTGAACGTAAGAAACAAGAAAGATTATAACGAACCGTTGAACTGGGTGATTTAAAAAAAAGTAAAAATTAAAAAGTAAAAAGTCAAAAATGGATTACTCCGAAAGATGAAAAACAAAACCGATAGTCAGGCTAATTTTTGGCTTTTGCTTTTTTCTTTTTGACTTTAACTCCAACCAAAAAATACAAAATTCAAAACAATGATCGCTAACAACATTCTCGAAACAATTGGTAATACACCACACGTAAAGATCAACAGACTGTTTGGTGATAAACATAAAGTGTACGTAAAACTTGAGCGTGCTAATCCGGGCGCCAGCATTAAAGATCGTATTGCTTTGGCAATGATCGAAGATGCGGAGAAGAAAGGTTTGTTGCACAAAGACAGTGTTATCATTGAACCAACATCTGGTAACACGGGTATTGGTTTGGCAATGGTTGCTGCAGTTAAGGGTTACAAGATCATCCTGGTTATGCCGGAAAGCATGAGCATTGAGCGTAGAAGATTGATGAGCTTGTATGGTGCTTCTTTCGAACTGACTCCAAGAGAGAAAGGCATGAAAGGCGCTATCGAAAAAGCAAAAGAACTGGTTGAAGCAACTCCACACGCATGGATGCCACAACAGTTTGACAATCCTGCAAACACAGAAGTGCATCGTCAAACAACTGCACAGGAAATCTTGAAAGATTTTCCAAACGGCGTTGATTACATCATTACAGGCGTTGGTACAGGTGGTCACATCACAGGTGTAGCAGAAGTGTTGAAAAAGAAATTTCCTAAAACAAAAGTATTTGCAGTAGAACCAGAATTGTCACCAGTGTTAAGCGGTGGTAGTCCCGGACCTCACCCATTGCAAGGATTAGGCGCTGGTTTTATTCCATCCATTTTGGATACAAAAATATTGGACGGCGTTATCGAAGTAGGTAAGGAAGAATCTTTCGATTTCGCACAACGTGCAGCAAAAGAAGAAGGTTTGTTCATCGGTATTTCAAGCGGTGCAGCATTGGCAGCAGTTGCAAAGAAATTGAGTGAAATTCCTGAAGGCAGCACAGTGTTGACTTTCAACTACGATACAGGAGAAAGATATTTATCGATAGAAGGATTGTTTTAATTGTGGGGGCGAATTGAATTCGCCCTTCAAAAAATCAACAAACAATGAGTGAAAATATTTCAAAGACTTTGCAGGAAATCGTTGACGCACTAACGCCGTTAACGGCGGAGGAGCGCTTGCAAAAGATCGTTTCATTATATAGCGAAGGTGTTGTGTTCTCAACATCTTTAGGGCAGGAAGACCAGGCGATCACTTACATGATCGCAAAACAAAAACTGCCGATCGAAATATTTACGCTCGATACTGGAAGACTTTTTCAGGAAACGTATGAGCTGATCGACAAAACCATCGCTCGTTATAAAGTGCCTGTGAAAGTGTACTTCCCGAATGCGGCACGTGTAGAAGAAATGGTGAACGCAAAGGGCCCGAACAGTTTCTATGAGTCTGTTGAGAACCGTAAAGAATGTTGCTTCATCAGGAAAGTAGAACCCTTGAACAGAGCATTGCAGGGAGCGAAAATTTGGATCACCGGTTTGCGTGCCGATCAGTCTGCCAACAGGCACGAAGTGCAGGTTGCAGAGTACGATGCAGCAAGAAACCTGATTAAAATCAACCCACTGATTGACTGGACTTTTGAACAGTTATTGCAATATCTTGCGGAGAACAACATTCCTTATAATCCACTGCACGACAAAGGATTTTTGAGTATCGGATGTCAGCCTTGTACGAGAGCAATTGAGCCAGGGGAGGACATCAGAGCCGGAAGGTGGTGGTGGGAAACCTCACAGAAAGAGTGCGGATTGCATGGAGTGAACGTAGCGGAAAAACAGCAGTCTGTTACACAATAGTAATAAGAGAAAAAAAATTGCTGAATTAATATATAAACCGGGTAGACAATTCATGATTTTCGTCACCTGGTTAAATTAAACCAAATAGAATGTCAAGTAAAAGTATTCCGTCTTTTCCACGCAGCCTTGAAGATGAAAGCATCTACATACTAAGGGAAGTGGCTGCGCAGTTTGAACGTCCTGCGTTGTTGTTTAGTGGAGGTAAAGACTCAATTACACTCGTTAGATTGGCACAAAAAGCTTTTTGGCCCGGAAAAATTCCTTTTCCATTGGTACATGTTGACACGGGTCACAACTTCCCTGAAACAATCGCTTTCCGCGACTGGCTGGTAAAAGAAACCGGTGCAGAGTTGATCGTGCGTTATGTGCAGGACAGCATCGATGCAGGAAAAGTAAAAGAAGAAACCGGTAAATATGCGAGCCGTAACGCTTTGCAAACTGTTACTTTGTTAGATACCATTGAAGAATTCAAATTCGATGCTTGTATTGGTGGTGCAAGGAGAGATGAAGAAAAGGCGCGTGCGAAAGAAAGAATCTTCTCTGTGAGAAACGACTTCGGTCAGTGGGATCCAAAAAAACAACGACCTGAATTATTCGGTTTGTTGAACGGAAAGATCAACCGCGGTGAAAACGTGCGAGTGTTCCCAATCAGCAACTGGACAGAACTTGATGTATGGACCTACATAAAAGAAGAAGGTCTTCAAATTCCTTCCATCTATTATTCACACGAAAGAAGTGTGATTACAAGAGATGGTATGTTGTGGCCAAAATCTGAATTCCTGAATACAACGGAACAGGAAGTTCCATTCAATCATACAGTTCGTTTCCGCACAGTAGGAGACATGACTTGTACTGCAGCGGTAGCATCTACAGCAGATAACATCGACGATATCATCACCGAAATTCTCGCAGCAAAAATCTCTGAACGCGGCGCCCGCATGGACGATCAGCGCAGTGAAGCAGCGATGGAGCAGAGGAAGAAAGACGGATATTTTTAGGAATTAATAATTAATAATTAAGAATTAATAGGGCAGGCAACAAGATTAATTCGAAGCGGCTAAAAGTTTGAAAAGCAGAGCGTTGATTATTGGATTGGAGAGCCACTCTATTAATTCTTAATTATTAATTATTAATTGCTCTCTTGATCTTTGAACAGGCGGTTTGAAAATTTTTCAAAAGAAATCTACCAAATTAGTAGGATAATAAAATAAGACTCTTATTTTTGCGTCATCAATACTCTACCAATTTAGTAGGTTTATGAAAAAAGTAAAAGTTACATACATGATCTTATCAGCAAACAAATGCTGCCCTTGGGGGCAATATTTGTAACCACCGCGTCCGTCAGGACATTTCGATAAGACATATATGGCTTTTATTCCCTCTCTTTTTTGAGAAAGGCTGGGAAGGGTCCCTTAGAAAAATTTCCAAAATTTTAACCGCTTTCTTCAATGAAAAAGTTATTTACCAATAACATCAAAATTGTTTTAATCATTTTAGTCTCTACATTAATATTCACCAATGCAAAGGCCCAGTTGAATGGCGCCATTGAGGTTTCGGGCAAAGTAACCGACGACCGTCAATCGGCATTGGATGGTATTTCTATACAGATTAAAGGAACCAATACAGGAACTGTTAGTGATAGCCTCGGTAACTTCAAACTGGTTACTGCGAAACAACCTCCTTTTGTTTTAGTGCTAACAGGCGTTGGCTTCGCGCCAAAAGAAGTAAACGTAAAATCGCTTAGCGATAAAATAAGAGTACAGCTTTTCACACAAACTTTTTATGCAAACGAAGTAGTAGTAACGGCGAGCCGTCAATCTGAAAAGATCATGCGTTCTCCTGTTGCTATTGAAAAGCTTGACATTCGCGCATTAAAAGAAACTCCGGCTCCATCCTTCTATGATGCATTGGGTAACGTAAAAGGTGTGCAGCTTACTACTTCTTCTCTCACATTCAAAGTGCCTAACACAAGAGGTTTTAACATCCCAAACAACTTCCGCTTCATGCAATTAGTAGACGGAGTGGATATGCAGGCTGCTACTTTGGGTGTGCCCTTGGGTAATGCGATCGGGCCAACTGAACTGGACATCCAGACGGTGGAAATCACTCCCGGCGCGGCTTCTGCGTTGTATGGCATGAACGCTATCAATGGTATGGCGAACCTGATTACAAAGAATCCGTTCCAATACCAGGGTTTAAGCATTTACCAAAGAACAGGTGTTAACCACGTTGATGGCATTGATCATTCTCCTTCTTTGATGACTGAATCAGCTTTGCGCTATGCAAAAGCTTTCAACAATAAATTTGCATTCAAAGTAAACGTAGATTATTTGCGCGGTACAGACTGGCGCTCTGATAATCACAGCGACCAGAACCCAAACAATTTAAAATCTGCAAACCCTCAGTTCCCTGAATTGAACAATGCAAATGCAGCATTCGATGGCTGGAACAAATATGGTGATGACGCGTTAGCAGGAAGTAACACTGTTTCCATCACAGGTTTAAATATCAACGGACAAGCAAACCAAACGCTCACAGTTGCCCGCACAGGTTATTGGGAAAAAGATTTGGTCAAACCAACTGTTGATAACCTGAAATTAGACGGATCTGTTTACTACAAGTTCACACCAAAAACAGAGATTTCCTATAGCTACCGTTTCGGTAAAATGGATGGTGTGTTCCAACGCGGTAACAAAGTGCAGCTTGATAACGTGCGTGTGCAAAACCACAAACTGGAATTGAAGGGACAAGACTTTTTGGTACGCACTTATATATCTCTTGAAAACACTGGCGACTCTTACAACGTGAAACCTTTGGCAGATAACCTTGATCTGTACAGCGGTGGAAGTGCAAGTGTGTGGGGCGCAAAATATAAAACAGCTTTACAACAATATGCCACCAATCATGGAGGTGCATTGAACTCCGGCAATCTTGCCGATGCAACAATCTTTGCACGTCAGCAGGCAGATGCAGGACGCGTAGAGCCTGGTACAAAAGAATTTAATGACCTGGTGAATACCATTCGTCACATCAATAACTGGGATATAAAATCTGCTGCCATTCCTGATGCGCCTGTAACAGGCGGTGCAGCTTTGATACAAAAAAGCCGCATGTACCATGCAGAGGGCCAGTGGGATCTTTCACGCCACGTAAAATATTTCAACCTGTTAATTGGCGGGGATGCACGCATCTATGAAATCATTCCTGACGGAAACAACTTCGTAGATTTCAGCAGACCAATCGATCAGCGTAACAAACCAGTGATGGTAGATGGCAAAGTGCCTGATTCCAGTAACTTTGGTGCGAACGTATACTATAAAAAATTCGGTGGCTTTGCACAGGTTACTAAAACATTCTTCGACGAGAAACTGAAATTGTTCGGTTCTTTAAGATATGATTACAACCCTTATTTTACAGGGAAATTGACACCACGTATTGCTGCGGTTTACACAGCAAACAAAGTGCACAACTTCCGCTTTACTTACCAGCAGGGTTATCGTTTCCCGGCTTTGTTTGAAGCATTGTCTTACGTAAACAACGGCCGTGTGAAACGCGTGGGCAGCCTTCCTTTCATCAACGAAGGATTGGGTTATCTTGAAAACAGCTATACACAACAGTCTGTTATCAACTTTAACGCAGCAGCAAAAGCAGCTGGCAACACAGATGCAGCAGCATTGGCAAACAGAAATTTGCTTGTAGTGGCAAATCTTCCAAATGCTACACCTGAAAAGATAAACTCGTTTGAAGTTGGTTATAAAACAGTATTGTTTGAAAACAAGGTGATTGTTGACATCGACGCGTACTCAAATGTGTACACAGGTTTCCTCGGACAGGTACAGGTATATGTGCCTAAAGGACAAACCGTTGGTTCTGATGCGGCGGTGATTGCAATGCTCGACCGCAACCGTGATGCGACAGTGGCAAGCGGAGGTAATTCAGCAAGCCAGGGACAGGATCGCTACCGTGTCTACACCAATGCAAAAAATAATTATCACAGTTACGGGTCAGCTTTGGCGGTTACTTACAATTTTTATAAGAAATTTACAATCTCTGGCAACGTAAGCTATAATGACATTAAAACCAATGCTACGAACGACGTTTTTGTAACTGGTTTCAACACACCGAAATGGGCAACCAATGTATCCTTTGGTAACCGTGAAGTAGTGGAAAATGTAGGCTTTAATATTGTGTGGAAATGGCAGGATTCGTTCCTTTGGGAAAGTCCTTTGGTAACTGGTAATGTGGCTGCGTTCAACACGGTTGATGCACAGATAACATACAGTTTGCCAAAGATAAAAAGCACAGTTAAGCTGGGCGCAGCGAATCTGTTTAACAACAGATATTATCAATACGCAGGGGGTCCGACAATTGGTGGATTGTATTACGCAACGATCATAGTTGACGGACTGTTTCAGGGAGATAAGTAGGGTTATTGTATAAACCCTGATGAGCCTTCGGGTTCGTGGACAAACAAAGAGAAGCAACAAATGCAAGAAACGAAGACGACAGAAAATAATTTATATCCTGTTTTTCTGAAACTGGAGAACCTTCACCTACTGATTGTGGGTGGAGGTTTTGTCGGTACAGAAAAAATGACTTCTGTAATGAATTGCTCTCCGGATGCAAAGGTTACGGTAGTCGCAAAGGAGATCAGCGCGGACATAAGAGACATGGTGGATGGAAATGATAATGTTGTGTTGCTGGAAAAACCTTTCGAAGCATCTGATTTGAACGGGAAAGATCTTGTGATTGCTGCAACTGCAGACAAGTCTTTAAATGCCGAAGTAAAAAGAGAAGCGTCAGCAAGAGGCATTCTCGCTAATGTTGCCGACACACCTGATTTGTGCGATTTTTATTTGAGTAGCATTGTGAACAAGGGCCATTTAAAAATTGCGGTAAGTACAAATGGGAAATCACCCACCGTTGCAAAAAGATTGAAAGAAGTATTCAATGAAATGCTTCCCGATGAATTGGAAGAAGTGCTGGACAACATGCAGCAGATAAGACAAAGTCTTAATGGTGACTTCCACAACAAAGTGCAGCAACTGAATAACATCACCAAAGTATTGGTGGATAACCAAACGCCGCTTGAGACGCCGCTTACAGTGGATCAGCCGCCGATGGTGAGCGATAAGAAATGGAAGCGCATTGTGACCTGGTGCATTTTTGCATTCGTGTTCATGATCATCGGGCACGCAGTTCTTTCATACATTCCATTTAATGAAATTGCAGGCTTTGGTAAAACGGTGCTCGGAAACATTGATCACGGCTGGTTTTTACTGATGTTGCTTACAGGCTTTATGGCTCAGTTTGTTGATGGTGCGCTGGGCATGGGATACGGTGTTATTTCTACCAGCATCCTGCTTTCTGCAGGCGTTAACCCCGCGATCGTAAGTAGCCGTGTACACTCAGCACGCGTGTTCTCCAGCGCAGTGTCGGGTTACAGCCATCGTAAGTTTGGCAACGTAAATAAAAAACTCTTCAAAGCATTGGTGGTGCCAGGCATTATAGGTGCTGTATTGGGCGCAATACTGGCTGTATATGCACAGGAGTCTGCACATATAGTGAGACCAATACTTTCAGTATACACTTTGTATTTGGGTATTCGCATTATTACAAAGGCGTTTGCAAAAAGAAAAAAAGAAGGCAAAATAAAAAATGCCGGATGGCTGGCCACTGCAGGTGGTTTCATGGATGCGTTTGCTGGCGGTGGCTGGGGTTCTTTGGTTACAAGTACATTGTTGTCAAAAGCAAAACATCCACGTTACATCGTTGGATCAGTTTGTTTGACAGAATTTTTTGTGGTGCTGTCAAGCACGCTTACTTTTTTCATTCTGTTGAAAAGTTTGCCGTTGACAGATATCGCCGGTCTTATCATCGGTGGTTTGATTGCAGCACCAATAGCAGCGAGATTAGTTGGTAAAATACCAATGAAATATATGCTCTTCGCAGTAGGTGGTTTGGTAAGTTTATCAAGCGTACGCATATTGTGGATGGCGGCTTTGGAAATATTAAAACATCATTAATAGCTGAGATGTACGATGTTGAAGTATGGCGTACATCAAACATAATTAGTAAAACTCTTAACGAATAGTAAAACTATGGAAGTACTTAGAATTGCAACTGCAGGTAGTGTAGACGATGGTAAAAGTACATTGATCGGAAGATTGTTGTATGAAACCAATAGCATTACAACAGATAAACTGGACGCGATTGAAAAAGCCAGTAAAAGAAGAGGCGTGGATTATCTTGATCTTAGCCTGTTAACCGATGGTTTGATCGCAGAGCGTGAACAAGGTATCACGATTGACGTGGCGCACATTTATTTTTCTACGCCAAAAAGAAAGTACATTATTGCAGATACTCCCGGTCACGTTGAGTATACAAGAAACATGATCACCGGTGCGAGCAATGCGCAGGTAGCAATCATTCTTGTTGATGCAAGAAATGGTATTGCAGAGCAAACTTATCGTCACTTCTATATTACCAACCTGTTGCACATTTCTAATGTAGTGGTGTGTGTAAACAAAATGGACCTGGTAAATTATTCGCAAGAACAATTCGAGAAGATCAAAGAAGAATTCAAAGCATTGTCTGGCAAAGGAAACTTTAAACAACAGCATTTGCAATTCATTCCAATTGCTTCTTTGTTTGGTGATAATATCGCTTCAACATCTTCAAACATGTCCTGGTATCAAGGCCCTGCTTTGCTTGAGCATCTTGAAGACCTTGAATGGCACACAGAAGAAAATGAGTTGCCTGCAAGATTCCCTGTTCAGTATGTGATCCGTCCGAAATCCAATGAGCATCATGATTTCAGAGGTTTCTCCGGTAAACTGGCAAGTGGCGTTTTGAAAAAAGGCGATAGAGTAGTGGCGCTTCCTTCTTTGAGGGAATCTAACATTAAAGATATTTTCCGTTATGATGTTTCAGTAGATCATGCAGAAGCTGGCGATAGCGTGGTGATCACTTTGGAAGATGAAATTGATTTGAGCCGCGGCGATATGCTGGTGCTGCAAAATCAACCGTTTCATTCTACAAAAGAATTGTCAGCGCAGGTTTGCTGGCTAGATCATGAAGCATTGGTGCCCGGTAAAAATTATTTGCTGCAACATGGCATCAATCGCGTGAAAGCAAAGGTTGGCAATTTGTTCAGCAGCATCAATGTGCAGGATTTTAATCACGTAGAAGATGTGAGCAAACTGGGTCTGAATGAGATTGGTTTTATTTCCATTAAAACTGCACAGCCTGTATTTGCTGATAAATATGCAGAGAACAAACAAAACGGTTCTTTCATTTTGATTGATGAATTCAGCAACAATACTGTGGGCGTAGGTTTCGTGGTGTAGGGATTTTACCCGGAAAAATTGGAAGAGGAACTGTTAAATGAAACAGTTCCTCTTTTGTTTTAAGTCTTGTGGGCTATATTTGGCCTTTCTAAAAAATTGCTAAAGCCAATGATGCAGCAAGAATTAACCCTTGAGCGCAAAAGCGCGACTGACCTCCTAAAAACAAAACAGCATTTTGAAATCCTCGATGGACTTCGGGGTGTAGCGGCCATCGCTGTGGTTGTATATCATTTCATGGAAATTGCAGTGCCTGACTATAATAAATGTTTTATAGCCCATGCCTACCTTGCCGTGGATTTCTTTTTCTGTCTATCAGGATTTGTGATAGCTTACGCATACGACAACAGATTGCAAAAAATTGGAAAGACTGCTTTCTTTAAATTAAGATTCATTCGATTACATCCTCTCGTGGTTATCGGTTCAATATTTGGTTTGCTTACTTTCATATTTGATCCGTTTAGTAATCTATGGCTCTCCTATTCCGGCAAGTTGCTCATAATGTTCGTGACTTCCTGTTTGATGATTCCATATGCAATAGTGCCTGAGCGTTATTCTAATTTGTTTCACTTAAATCCACCAACATGGTCGTTGTTTTGGGAGTATATAATAAATGTGGTGTATGCTTTAGTTTTGGTTAGGCTCCGCAAAAAAATACTTCTTGTTCTTACTATCATATCCGCGGCATTAGTGATCTATGTTTCATATAAATGGAAAATTCTTTCATTGGGCTGGGGCATCACAGATGACAATTATATTGGAGGGCCGGTTCGTGTTTGCTTTTCATTTATGATGGGAATGTTGATATATCGATATGGCTGGATCATAAAATCCAAGCTTGGATTTATACCTGTTGCGATACTCACTTTGCTGGCGTTTTTATTTCCCTGGAGTGACAAGAATGCATGGATCGTTGATCCGGTTATCGCTATCATCTATCTTCCCCTGATGGTGTCATTAGGTGCAGGTGCGCATTTGCGAAATGGACTGAAAAAGATCTGCAAATTCTCCGGTGATATTTCGTACCCGCTATATATGGTTCACTATCCATTTATCTGGATATTTTTTAGCTGGGTGCAGAAAACAAAACCTGATATAAAGGAGATGACACCCATTATTATTATTGGTACAATTTTGCTGCTTTCGTTTGCTTACCTGGTGCTGAAATTTATCGATGAGCCAATAAGAAAATATCTCAGAAAGAAAATGATAAAAGCCTGATGTGCGACTGTGTAGAATGTTTTGCATGAATTGCGAGGCTTAATGTCTACAAAAATTAGAGCCTGATTTTCGACCAAAAAATAGATGGCTGATTATCAACAAACAAGTTTTTCATAAGCAAAAAGAATTTTGCGGCACATCCTTTTAATATACTTAGTCAAAGAACGTGATTTTCTATTTTGCCTTGACACTTTGATTAACTTCAAAAACAGTCAATAATCTAAAGGAATAAGCGTTCAAACAAGGTGCGTCTCTCGCGAGGTGCACCTTAATTTTTTGGTTAAAGGAGCACGCAGATGACACAGATTTGACTGACTTGCACTGGTCTTTTTGGGCTCAATACTTTTTATTTGGAACGGGCTGCTTCTGAGTGAGTTTGACGTGAAAATGCCGAACGTGCGGTTGGTTTTCACTTTTTCTGATCCGCCTTCAAATTTCTTATAATGGTGATATCATAATCTCCTTGCAAATGCATCCAATATTCAGCACGCAGTTTTAAATAATTTTCAATGCTCACACAAAATGCGGGAGAAAAATTTCTCCGCCCTGCAAATATGTCGCTTAAATATTTTGGACTAACATTAAGCCCTTTTGCCGCAACAGCTTTGGAAATTTCCCTTGCTTCAAGCTCATCTTTCAGGATTTCTCCTGGATGAATAGCGACCGGGCTATGTAATTCGTCTGGTTTGTATGTCTTCATTTTTGTAAATATCCAAGTTCTCGAAACGCTTTGATAGGACAAACGGATGCACGGATTAGACGGATTTAAAACGATAGAGTTGCATGTATTTCATTCGGTCAAAACCTACATAATAAAATAGAAGAATTTGCCATGATCATAAACATTCCAGATTTTAGATTGAAAATAATCAGCGTAAATCAGTCCAATCAGTGTCATCTGTGTGCCAATTCTTTAAAAATAATTTGGTTGATATGTCAACTATTGTAACTTTGCGTCCATGAAAATGGCAAAAGACATATCGGATAGTCCTCTTTTCGACGATTTACGCGGGACTTTACATTTTCAGCTTCACCGTATTCAAAAGGCCATGTTTCGCAATGGTAACCATTTGATGCAGAAGTCAGACATTCCTATACAAATGGAGCAACTGCCGGTGTTGATGGTGATTTGTGCCAAGAAAGAACTTTCGCAGCAGGAAGTTGCAGACATACTCGGTCGCGATAAATCTTCCGTTCTGCGATCCATTGCTGCTATGGTGAAAAAGGGACTGGTAACTGTTTCCCAGGATGTAAATGACAAACGGAGAAACAATGTTATCCCAACCAAAAACGGAGTTGCCTTGGCCATCAAGGTAAAAAACATCGCAAAAGAAGCTGAAGCTGAAGCACTGAAAGCTTTCTCAGTAGAAGAGAAAGAAACAATCCTGAAAGCGCTTGTAGAGATAGCCGATAAATTAGAGGAAAAGAACAAATAAAATTTTTTTGTATATAATGTTGATATATCAACTATTGATATGTCAACCAAATGTTAAATAATATGAGAAACCTTTTAACACTCATTTTTTTATTACCCTTTGGAGCTGTTTTCGCGCAGGATAATTTATCGCTGAAACAGTGTATTTCTTATGGTCTGCAAAATCACAGCTCCATAAAAGTTGCGGACAATAATATTGAAAAATCCAAAGAGCAGGGTAGGGAAGCGCTCGCCGCCTATCTGCCGCAGATGAACATTAATGGTGAGTATGATTACAACGTAAAGTTGCAAACGAGCCAGTTGATGTTTAATGATCAACCGACTAAAATTGCAATGGGATCTCCGTACAGTTCTACGCTCTCTGCACAGCTTGATCAACCACTGTTCAATCAGTCATTGCTTTTAGGCATAAGGGCGAATCAACCAAACATGGAGCTTTCGCAACTCAACAAAGAGCAAACGAATGAGCAGATCATTTACAATGTATCGAGCTCTTATTTCCAGGTACTGGTTATTCAAAAACAAATTCAGTTGTTGAATGATAACAGGACCCGTACAGAAAAATTGTACAGCGTAACAAAATTGCAGGCGGAGCAAGGTACTGGCAAAAAGATCAATGCAAAACAGGTTGAAGTAAATCTGAACAACATCAATTCTCAAATTGCCAATGCACAAAGTAATTACACCATCGCATTGAACAGATTGAAAAATGCAATGGGAATGGATATTTCAGCAAACGTTGTGTTGACTGATACTGCACGTTGGGTGCAAAATGTAACGGCAACGCCGCAAAATGGTGAATTTGATTATGCAAGTACGACTGCATATAAAATACAGGAGAAGCAAATTGAGTTGAATGAGATCAATGCGAAATCAATTCGTGCTGGTTACATTCCTACAGTGTCTATGTTTGGCCGCTATGGAATGAACGGCATTGGTAAAACAGCAGGAGATGTTTTCTCTAATCAGTTTAACTATTCCACCATCGGTTTAAAGTTCACTATTCCAATACTGGATGGATTTAAAAAAGATGCGCAATACAAACAAGCGAAAATCGCCATCAGCACTGCAAAAGAAAATTTGAAGTTGAATCAATCGAATTCTGGAATGGTTTTCCAAAATGCGACAAACAAACGCGAGCAAGCTCGTACGACATTGCAAAGCGATAAAAGAAACATGGAAATGTCGCAGGAGTTGTATGACAACGTAAACCTGCAATACAAAGGCGGTACAGCGTCACTAAGTGACTTGCTGAATGCGGAAAGTTCATGGAGCTCGGCACAAAACAACTTCCTACAATCAATGATCAACTATTATGTTGCAGCACTTGATCTGGCAAATGCACAGGGATCACTGGAAGACTTTTATAATAAACTGTAATTAAAAAATGGTAGAGGCGAATTGCATTCGCCCATTAACAACCAATAACTAATAATAGATAAAACCAAGAAAATGAAAAGAATAATCCCGATAGTTATAGTACTCGGCGTACTTGGATTAATAGGATGGAGACTGGCAAGCAATAAAAAACACATCGACGAGAAAAAGAAACCTGTTGCAACAGGCGATGTACAAATCCCTGTAAATGTGATCAAGGTTGCGAAAGCAGATGTGAATGATCAATTGATAAAAACAGGAACACTTATTCCTATCCTGGAGTCTGATATTATGGCAACAGCTGGCGGAAAGTTAGTTGCTGTAAACTTTGAATTGGGAAGCTATGTATCGAAAGGCGCCACCATCGCGCAGATCGACAACAAAATGCTGCAATTGAAAACAGAAGCTTCTGAGTTGGCGAAATCAAAATATGAAAGCGATTACAAACGTAATAAAACGCTTTTAGAAGGTGATGCGACTACTGAGCAAAATGTACAAGACATAAAATATAACTACGACAACACTGTTAACCAGATCAGTCAATTGCAACAGCAGATTGCTGATAACAATATTAAAGCGCCAATCAGCGGGCAAATCGTTGTTAAGAAATTAGAAGCCGGTACTTATGTAAGTGCTGGTGCTGTGCTTGGTTCGATCGTTGATATCAGCACATTGAAAGTAGATGTGATGATCTCTGAAAAAGATGCTTACACTTTGAAGATTGGTCAACCTGTAACAGTAACTACAGATGTTTATCCAAGCGAAAAATTTAAAGGCACTATTTCATTCATTAGTCAGAAAGGTGATGCAACACACAACTATCAGATTCAAGTGAAATTGCCGAATACATCCGCACATCCGTTAAAAGCGGGCACTTATGTGTATGTTGATTTTGCACGCAAAAGCAATGCTCCTTTATTGCTGATACCGCGTACTGCATTGGTTGAAAGCTTTAAAAACCCATATGTATATGTTGTAGAAAATGGAAAGGCGGTTGTAAGAAAAATTACTCCGGGCAGAGAGATCGGTAACAACATTGAAGTAGTTGAAGGTATTAACGAAGGAGAGGAAGTAGTAGTGAACGGACAAATTAACCTTAGCGAAGGCGCTAGTGTAAAAATGATTGATTAAGAAGTTATGAGTAATGAGTATTGAGTTTTGAGTATTTCAGGTGCGATATTCCTAAAAGAATGATACACCAAAAACGCTCACAACTCACAACCCAAAACTCACAACTCAAAACATATTAAAATGAAGAAACTGACAGAACTCGCCATAAAGCGTCCCTTACTGATAACAGTGGCTTTCGTGGCGTTGATATTGTTTGGATTAATAAGTTTCAAACAACTTAACTATAATTTGCTTCCAAAGTTTGATGCAAATGTGGTGACAGTGATCACTACTTATCGTGGTGCATCTGCTGAGGAAATTGAAAACGCGGTGACACGCAATATTGAAGACGCTGTGTCTTCAATGGAGGGTGTTGACAGGATCACTTCTTCCTCACGTGAAAGTGTTTCTACGGTAACCATTCAGTTGAAAGATGGAGCAGATGTAAACTACGCTTTGAATGATGCACAAAGAAAAGTGAATCAAATCATTGCGGCATTGCCAACTGGAATTGATCAACCTATTTTAAATAAGTTCTCATCTGATGATATTCCTGTGTTGCGTTTGGCAACCACAGCAAAGATGAGCCCTGCAGCTTTGTATGACTTGGTTGATAAGCAAATCAAGCCTCAGATCGCTAACATTGAAGGGGTTGGACAAGTGAGCCTGATTGGTGGAAACGAGCGCCAGATCAATGTTAACGTAGATAAAGACAAACTTGATGCGTATGGATTAACGATAACACAAGTGGCACAAATGGTAAATGCAGCGAGTCTTTCATCTCCTGCAGGTACCGTGGAAACTCCGAAGAATCAGTTCTCGATAAAATTCGATGCGAAGTTTACTGACCCTGAAGACATGCGCAAAATGGTCATTAAACAAAGTGCAGACGGAGGAAAAGTCTATTTGAGAGATGTTGCAGAAGTAGTAGATGCACAAACAGATGTTTCAACCATCAACCACTTCAATGGTGTACCATCTTTAGGTATTCAGGTAATGAAGCAGAGCGATGCAAACGCAGTGGAGGTAAGTGAATTAGTGAGACAACGTTTGGATAAACTTACTACACAATATAAAAACATCGACCTGAAATTTGACGTTGCATCTGACCAGTCAACTTATACATTGGCTTCTTCTGATGCCGTTATTCATGACCTGATACTTGCTGTGTTTATCGTGGCGGTAGTGATGTTACTGTTTCTGCACAGTTTGAGAAGTTCATTGTTCGTGTTGGTTGCGTTGCCTGCGTCTATGATTCCTGTTTTCATTTTCATGCATGTGTTTGGCATGTCCCTGAACCTGATGACGCTGATGGGGCTTTCATTGGTCGTTGGTATTTTGGTGGATGACTCTATCGTAATTCTGGAGAACATCATGCGACACATGGAGATGGGTAAGAACAAAGTGAAAGCTACTGTTGACGGGCGTTCCGAAATTGGTTTTACTGCGATTGCAATTACATTGGTAGACGTTGTGGTATTCGTGCCTGTGGCATTGGCCGGCGGTATTATTGGTAACATCTTGCGTGAGTTCGCATTGGTTGTAGTAAGTTCTACATTGATGAGCTTGCTGGTATGTTTCACGCTCACGCCTTTGCTGGCAGCACGTTACGGAAAGATCGTTCATTTGAATCCAAAATCATGGTGGGGTAAAATGAATATCTGGTTCGAAGATCGCATTACCAATTTGAGAGATGGTTATACAAACATTTTAACCTGGGCACTTAAACATAAACGCTGGATCTTAGGAGGCACGTTTGTAATATTTATTGCTTCGTTCATGTTGCTTACAAAAGGCTTTATTGGTTTTTCATTTGTTAGTAAAAGTGACAGAGGTGAATTGAATATAAAACTCGAAATGGCTCCGCAAACAGCGGTGTATCAAAACAACCAGATCGTTCAGCAAGCAGAAAAAATGTTGTTCGCGCAACCTGAAGTGGTGAGTGTTTTCTCTAACGTAGGGTTCAGTAGCACTGCAGGTTTTGTTGCCTCTAACGGTGGTAATAGTAATGTGAGTGAAATGACTGTTGTGCTGGTTGATAAGGAAAAGAGAAAAGTTTCCGATGATGAGTTTGGTATTCGCATGAAAAATATGATCGGGCAAATACCGGGTGTGAAAGTTACAGTGAGTCCTGTAAGCATTACGGGTAATACGCAGGTGGATGTGCAGTTGGCTGTGAAAGGTGCGAACCGTGCGGATATGCGCAAGACCGCCGCGCTGTTGAAAGATGTAGTAGCAAAAACACCGGGAACTCAATATGTGAAATACAGTGTAGATGATCCGAAGCCTGAAGTGGATATTAAGCTTGATCGCGAAAAGATTGCCACTTACGGTTTGAATGCATCTGATGTTGGTACTGCTATTGCGAATGCATTTAGCGGAAACGACAATGCGAAATTCAAATCAAATGGTAACGAGTACGATATCATGGTGAAGAATGACAAATTTGACAAAACAAATATTGATGATGTTCGTCGCCTGCAGTTTTCAAATTCGCAGGGAAAACAATTCCAGTTGTCGCAGTTTGCAGAGATTACTGAAACAATGGGTGAGACAGTAATGGAACGTATGGATCGTTTGCCTTCGGTAACCATCAACGCGTCTGTTGTTGGTCGTTCTCCGGGAACTGTAGGTAATGAAATAAAAGCACAGATCGATAAAATGAAATTGCCTACAGGTGTTACATGGCAGTTCATCGGTAACTTGGAGAACCAATCAAAATCATTTGGCAGTTTGCTTGGTGCGTTGGGTCTTGGAATTTTGCTCGTGTATTTGATCATGGTGGCTTTGTATGAAAACGCGATTTATCCGCTGGTGGTATTGTTTGCATTGCCGCTTGCAATGATCGGTGCATTCCTTGCACTCGCATTGAGCATGCAGGACATGAGCATCTTTACCATGGTAGGTATCATCATGTTGATGGGACTTGTGGCGAAGAATGGTATCTTACTGGTGGACTTTACCAATCACCGGAAGGCAGAAGGAGCCTCGCTTGTAGAAGCGTTGATAGATGCCGGTCGCGAACGTTTCCGCCCGATCCTTATGACGACCATTGCGATGATCGTGGGTATGTTGCCAATTGCGTTGGCATCAGGTGCAGGTGCCGAAGTTAAGAATGGTATGGCATGGGTTATTATCGGAGGTCTTACCAGTTCGTTGTTGCTGACGCTCGTGGTAGTGCCTTGTGTGTACTATATTGTTGATAAATTACTTCACCGTGTTACACGCCGCAAACGCGTTCGGTTCTTCAAGAAGAGTCGCGTTGCATTGCAAATGAAGCATGCGTGGGTAGAGTAAAATTAAACAAAGAGGCCGCTTGACATTCAAGCGGCCTCTTTGTTTTAATAACTGAATAATTGAGTAACTGAATAACTGAGGAGTGCTTTGTGCTAAACGTTCAAATTTATTCTACAGCTGAAGTGTGCTACGCAACATGATGAATCAAGGTTCAATTGGTTGGCCCACTAATCCCTTCCTTATCACCAACTGAATAAAATGAATAACCGAAGATAAAGAAGAACGTTCAACTTCAGTTACTCAGTTATTCAGTCACTCATATCTCGAAGACTTCGCCGCATCGCTTATGTAACTATCGTCATCGTCATCACCTGAGGAGTTGCCGAAGAACAATGAAGAGCTTGGTCTCAGGTCGTACAACGTTTCTTTTAAAAGTTTCTGCAAAGTTGGTGCTACATCTTTTTTGCCGGGTTTATAAGTTTCCTGCGTAAGTTTAGTAAAGCCGCGGGTGTTGCTGTCGTCGTCATTGTCGCCATCATCGTCGTTGTTATCTCCATCGTCGTTGCTGTTTACTTTGGAAAGATCAAGAGGCTGCAATCCGCACATGGCTATTTTGTAGTCGTCGTCTTTGTTTTTCTTGTAACCAAAGAAATAAACCCAGCCTTTGTATTTTGGCTGGTTTACCTGTAGCTTGTTGATCAGGATCAGCGAATCAATATTTCCTGACGTGTAACCAGAAGAAATGAGAATGCTCTTAGCCATCAGTTCCTGGGTTTTATATTTGTCAGGAAACAGTTTTTCCTTTTTACAATCCACCAGCGCGCTGTAAAGATCTGCTCTGTATTTATCGTCTGCAGCGAGTTTGGTGATGATGCTATCTGGTACAGGTTTGTTATTTCTCACCATCACAACGGCTGTATTGTACAATGTCTTTTTATCTTTTAGCGTCAACAGTTTATTAAACAATGCAGGCACTTCTGTTGAGTGGTCCCAAAACGGAATCAATAAAGTTGAATAACTGCTCAAGTCGTTTGAACTGTATTCACTGTAATCATAATTATCGTTGTCGTTGTCTTTGTCCTTGTCGTTCAGTTTGCTCATTTCCTTTTTGCTGTCATAGGCAGCCTGTTTTTTAATCGCTTGTTTTGCTTCCAGTAAAAACTTGTTGTAGTACTGTTTGTATTGATCAGATTTGACGTAGCCGCTGTCGATCGCGTTTTCCAATAGAGATGTGATGGTTGGCTTGTAATCTTCTAAAACCATCAGGTCCATTAGTTCCGGTAACAGTGGTGCAGACAATTGCAACGTATCAAAAAGCGGTTGCCATTTTGAATTGTAGTCGCTGTAATAGGTATATGTTTTGGGTCTCTTGTTTATCGCTTTTGCTGTTACTACATCATCAACCAGCGCCTGAATACTGTAGTTGTTAAGGGAAACGTTTGAAGTGCTTGTCAATGCTGGTGGTTCAACGATCACCAGGTTTTTAAACGCATTGAACGAGTAAGCAGTTTTGATGTCGAGCAATGCATCCAAAACTTCATTTTGCAAGTCAGAGGTATCTGTCACTTGTTTGTACAACTTAGATAAATAATTTACAGTAACGGTGTCTTTAAAATTACTTGCGATCTTTATCCATTTTCTTTTTACACTAAGGTAATTTTTGTCATTCCATGAAAGGCGCTCGATGGCCTTAATAACGTTAGGGAGGTCTGTAGAGTCAAATAAAGAGGGACTCACGGCCCTAAAGGCTTTGGCTGAAACCGCGCTGTCCTTGCTGAAATAATCTTCAAAAAGTTTATTCGATTTTTTTACAAACGGGTTAAAACTTTTGATGCTGTCTGATGGTGTAAAAGTTTCAAACACATTTTTGATAAAATCGCTTTTGGCAGAAACGGTATCGCCTTGTGACATGAGATTGAAAATGGTGCCATTGTGGTAAAGCGACTTCATCATTAAAATCCTGCTGCTTCCCGAATCTCCGTACTCAATGTAACTGCATTGCCAATTGCCCGGTGCTGTATAAGTTTGTTTTTTACGAATTTGAAATTTGAAATCGTTGCGCATCATTATTTTCTTGTCAGAGAAAAATGCCGCAGAGTCTTTGATGTAAACAAATTGAGGGAAACGGATGGAGGTAACGCTTACATGTTCGCCCGTAGTATCGTTGCCTATATTTTTGATGAAGTAGCTGCTTAAAGCATCCTGCAATGCTGATTTGCTATCATCATCAGAATTGGCGTACATATCAAGAGACGGGCTGTCTGAACTGTCAATTTCTGTTTTGTAGAAAAGCGGACTGTTGACGGTGTAGCCAACCGCAGTATCGGTACGCAGTTTACTTTCTTTATAAACAAATGGGGTTATTTCGAACGAGTTAATAAAGTTATCTGCTTTTGCTTCGTTTTGTTTGTACTTCGCGCCGATTACATAGTAGTTATTGCCCTGGATCAGGTAGCGCACTTTCACTGAAGAACCGTCTGCATGCAGGTATTTGGCGTTGATAACGGGATATCTGTTCACATTGCCCAGCTTGCCGCTGGTTGTTTGTTTCAGCATTTTAGAGCTTGTGAAACTCTCTTCCATTAAGCGAAGTTCAAAGCTGTCTTTTTCAATGTATTCATATTGTTGCACGGTGGTTTTAAAAATAAAATAAGCGCTGTTGTTTGCGTCCCTGCTTAGCCATTCGCTTCTGTCGCGGTCATTTCTTTCATCTGCAATGTAAAATGGTTCAGAAGGAAACGTAACCTTGAAGCCTCCATAAGGCGGTTGGTATAATGCAGGCTGCGTATTTTTTGAAGGAAAATTAATAGACGAAAAAAACTGGTCCGCTTCTTTTCCTTCAGTAATGTAATCAGCAATGCCGCTGATTTTAAAGATCAAAACTTCATCTGGTAAAATAAAAATGTTGTAGCGTTGGACGTCGCCTTTGCGTGTTTTGTTTATGATGTCAAATCCATTGTAGCCATTTCGCGTGATCGGTTTCTTTGATAAAATTTTACCAGGAATATTTTCGTAAAGAAGGCTATCTGTTTTTCTTGTAACCGTTTCAATTGAATTGCCAAGCAATGATGCATTGGTTTTAACACGCGTAGCCATGTAGTAGCTGCCGTTGCTCATGTCTGCATATTGCAACATGTTCAAATGCCCGAGTGTATTGTACCTGTAAAGTTTGGGTCCGGGGATGTCTATTTTGAAAACACTGTCTTCAGAATATTGTGTGTTGAATGTCAATGGCACTCTTATCTTTTCAATCTTGTCTTTTTCCTCGCCATCACGTTGACCCGTATAAACCGGACGAAGTTTGTAACCTTTTTTGCGGAGCATTTCAATCACACCTCTTTCACCGGGAAGGTGTGCGGCACCAACGCCAACAAACAATGAATGTTTTTGAATGATTGTATCAATGGAGTTGGCTTGAATCTCATTTCTTTTGTACAGAAATTTTTCCTGGAAAGCGTCAGAAGTAACACTGGCAACTTCGAGTGAATCCAGGACATCCAGATCACCGCGTCTATAAGCATCTTCCATTCTTTTTCTGCCGCCATAGCTGTCATAGTCATAGCGCTGCTTGCGGTTTTTGTCTTTGTACATCGCTGCGTACGCTTCTTTCACTATGCGGTTGGATTCTTTGTAATCTTCTACGCCCGTCACTATTTTGTTCAGCTTGCGACCCATGCGATAGATGTACATGTCGAGATAAGTTTCCTCTTCAAAATCCTCCATGCCCACATTGTTGCGGTACAGCATGCCGTTTACCATGCGAGCCTCGGAAGATAATGCCAGTTTTATTTTTGATTCATAGTTGCCTACTGCGAAAGTTTGCTGTGCGAGCCTGTCGTTGGCTTGTGAAAATGCGCTGTAGTAATTGTTGCTATAGGGGTTCGAGCCTTTGCCATCTGCCCATTCCTGCTGCCATACTTCTGGATTTTGTTCCAGTGCAACAACTTCAACATTTTTTATCGCGTTGTAAAATGAATCGCTGAGATTGAAGACCAGTTTATTGCTTACGTGCATTGTGCCAAACAGGTATGAAGGCTTTTTCATGCCCTTGCCTGTTATTTCCCAAAGCAAGCTGGCGTATTTTTTTTGAGGCGCAGAAGGTACAGAAGCAACCGTTGTTTTTTGAGTGGTGATTGTCTTTTTCTTCTGGGCACACAAAGGGGTTACAAAAAAAAGAGCGCAAATAAATGCGAGCGGTAAGCCAGGTTTAATTTTCATATAAAAGGGTTTTGTGCCTCTAATCCACCTTAAGTTAGTTAAAAATTGAAAATCCTGATCACATTTAACGAATCAGAAGGGAATGTCAGGGTTTAGAGTCGTTTTTTAAGGAATTTATACAGAAAAGGTGGTTTTTCTTTGGGGTAGGATGGTACATTTCTATAACCGAATAGATGAGGATTTATTGCTTTTTCCATAGGGGTTTTGGGGAAATTATTGAATTATTGGAGTGAAGGAAGATTGGAGCTGGCAGGGTATGAGAGTCAAATGAACAGATGGGAGTAGATAGGTAAATAGTTGGCTACGTTATCTGAGAAGGAGGACAGCCTTTTTTAGGCCGCAGTTTTCTAAAGTGTTTAGCAATTGTTCCCTGGTTTGTGGCGGATTTTTTAATGATTCAACGTGTTTCTCTAAGGCCTCTAGCACCGATTGCTTATCAGTTTCGATTAGCAATCGGACAAATTCGTCAGGAGAAATTGCTTCGACATTGTGTTCGTTAAGTTTATATTTTGGAAAATCTTTAAGATTATTTGTGATAATGAAAGTTGCTTTACTTTTGATGGCTGCGGCAACCACATGTCTGTCGTTTTTATCGGGCAGGGATATAGAATCGATGAATTTTTCATAGTCAATCACCTTTGCATTTTTAAAAGCTTCGTTCATAAGCATTCTTGTTCTGTTCAAGTTTGTGGCTGCTAGATCTACTCTTTTTCGCAATAAGCTTTTTATCCATTCGTTAAGAATTTTATCAGTCCATTTTGGCTCATACAAATTTGTTCTGGCCAATCGTAGCAAAAAATCTCTCAGCGGAGCGGCATATATAACATTGGCGTCAAGTAGAGCAATTGTTTCCAACTCGTTCATTAATACATGTTAAGTTTCTGAGCCTCTGCTGTTAAAAGATCAAGGGCTCGGTCCTGTAATTTTTTAAATTCTTTCTCGTACTCGACAACATCTGCGAGTTTCATACGTCTATGGGTTCCTACTTTTTGATAAGGGATTTTCCCATCTTCCAATAATTTGATAACATAAGGACGTGAAAAATGGAGAATATCAGCGGCTTGCTGAGTAGAAATTAATAAGTCAGAAGTAAGAACGGTAATGGATTTTCCGTACGACATGCTATTGACTATTTCATAAAAGAAACCGACCGCTTTGGTCGGAACACTCATGCTCTTTCCGTTTTTGCCAATGCTTACGATTGTTGTAGCAGCTTTCTTTGTTTTCGACTGCCGCTGTAGTTTTTGAATTTCGCTCATTGCTTCAATTGCTATTTTTTGTTCATGTTTTGTTGGTTTGTAGGTTACTGTTTGCATAAAAAGTATTTGGTATTCAAATGTACATAAACGAAATAAACGAAACGATAATTTTTTGAATTCCAACTTTCGAATAATTCAATTGTTCAACCTTCGTGAGATTTAGTTATAAAAAAGCCGCACCAAAAAAGTGCGGCCCAGACAAAAACTATAACAATGAAAAATGAGAGAGCTTAATTAAAATATGCCTGCCAATTCCAGGCTTTTCTTTTTGATGTTTCTTATTTCAACATCTTCTATGATTGAGTCTGGCGCTACAATAAGTGATGTGCCATTTTCTTTCCACCATTTGCCGTTTTTAAGTTCTGCAAACGGCAATACGCCTACAAGGTAGCTTCTGCTTTCAGATGAATGCCATTCTTCGATCCAGTTGAATTTTTCTTTTGGAATGTTTTTTAAATCTGTAAAGCTTACGTACACTCTTATGTAAAAATCATCGCTTAACTCGTGCGGAGTGTGATGATACAATTTTTTATACTCGTATTTATAATCGTAGCGCAATGATGAAATGTCACTCAATACCGCAGACGCTGTAGGGAAGCTGCCGGCGCCTTTTCCGTAGAAGAATTGCTTGTCGGCAAAGCCACTTTCGATCACCACACCATTGTATTCATTTTTTACAAACGATAAATGATCATCAGCTGCAACAAATTGTGGCAACACAAATGCTGCTACTTTTCCGTTCTTCAATTTCTTTGCTTGCGCTACAAGTTTTATCTGTAGATTTTTTTCTTTCGCTGCGTTCGCATCTGTGGCATCAATATTTTGAATGCCATTGAATACGATGGCATCGGG
>Ga0318567_10000219_pt1 | contig 25958 bp, 21 predicted proteins | sample GRESIP088b5f20_FD_203691 | JGI IMG/M metagenome (GOLD analysis project Ga0318567, IMG submission 203691) | Tropical soil microbial communities from Luquillo Experimental Forest, Puerto Rico - GRE.SIPMG.088b5f20 | ecosystem: Environmental > Terrestrial > Soil > Tropical forest > Bulk soil...
TAGCTGATCTATTAGCTTGTAAATCACTTGATTTCCGCAGTCAGTCTTTCCAAATTAACTGGATTAATTATCCTGTTAATTTCAAATTTTCGGGCAAAGATTATTGTTTTGCGCCCGGATTATTGTTATTAAGAACACGAATATCCGGGTAAATCCTGCATATGCACCATTAAAAAGCCCCACCGTTCATCAAGTCATACTCCATTTTCCGCCGTTTTTTGTTTCCAAATCTTAACAGATTGCGACTTATTTTCTTTCCTCCGGGATCATTCCCAGTCGCTCCATATCCTATAAAAAATTTTCATTATCTGAGAAAACGGTTTTGATTGAAAAATTGTCAGACACCATGACCTTAAAACAACACCTTGAATGAAAAAAATTGTCTATCTGTTTTTGCTGATCTCGCTTTGTGTAGGATGCAAAAAAACAGACATGCAGGAGGAGCCCGAAGGGCAAAAAGATGATTGGGTAATTTACAATACCTCCAACTCCGGTTTACCCGACAACCAGATCAACGCGATTGCAGTCGACAAAAACAACATTGCATGGGCCGGCACACCCAAAGGACTTGCTTATCTTGAGAATGGCTCCTGGAAATTTTTCGACACTTCCAACTCGCCGCTGCCCTCTTCATTTATCAGGGCCATTGCCGTGGAAGAAGTAAATATTATATGGATCGGCACCGACAAAGGCGTCGCGAGGTATGATAATGGCAACTGGCAAATCTTCACTACTTCGAACAGTCCTTTCTCTAACAATGCCGTGATGTGCATGACTTATAACAAAGTCAACAAGAAAATTTGGATAGGTTTTGAAGGCGGCGAAGTCGCAAGCATTTCTTCCCAATCGAACTGGCAAGTCATAGAATCCGGAAATGATCTTGTGCTATCTATGAGTGCTGATCAAAATGGTGACTTGTGGGTGGGCACGTTCAACAGCTTTGCATTTACGGGTACGATTAAGAAATGGCAAAACAATAAATGGACATCTTTCCGTTTGCCGGAAATGGGATATCCATCAGCGTTTCCCTATGCGGTTACGGTAGACAATAATAATAATGTGCTGGCTGCATTGTCGGGCACTTCCGTTAAAAATGTGATCCGTCAAAAAAACAGCCAGTGGGAAGAAATGTCGACGCCCCAAAACTCCGGCGGTTTCAAAACATTGGTCTGCGAAAACGATGTGACCTGGGCAGGTGGTAATTATTTATATAAGCTGGAAAATGAACATCAATCTCCGCTTGCTATTCCCGGCGTAAACTCCGGCATTCTCTCGATGACCGCCGACACGAAAGGCAAAAAATGGATCGGGACTTTGTATGGTGGTGTGGTGACGTATGAGTAGAGAAGGAACGCAGTTTTTCAAGATTGTGATGATTGGTCATGATTTTTTTTACCGTAAAGGGCGAAGGTTGCAAGGATTTTCACAAGAGTCGAACTTCGTTTTTATTAAGCGTCTCCAAACAAAAAAGGAATGAAGTCGAAAGACATCTTTATTCCTTATTCGATTTTGCTGACTGCTATTTATTTTACTGCAAGCCCTTTTGCGTCCTTTGCGGTTGAAAAAAGATCAGCGTAAATCAGTTCAATCAGCGTCATCTGTGTGCTCACTACGATCAGTAAAAAATACCATTACCCCCTTAAACTGTGCCTTGAAATGCAAAAGCTGTTAGGTACTTTTGCATACAGATCAACAGCATGGCAATGGCCCGACCAAATCTTCCAACATACAGTATTTGCAGCCTGAACGACAACATTTCGTTATCAAACGATATCATCGCAGATCAGTTCAGTCACTACCTGCAAGTACGCAAGGATCTCCATTTTCCCCACAGGCATTCATTTTACCATCTCGTTTATTTTACAAAAGGAACAGGAAACCACTCTATTGACTTTATAAAGTTTCCAGTTGAAGCCGGGCAGATTTATTTCATGAATCCGGGACAGGTGCATACATGGGATTTCAAAACAGCTCCCGATGGTTTCATCATCAATTTTTCTGATCACTACATCACCGCAATACTCGCAGATGCAAAATATTTGCAGAAGTTCAGCTTTTTCGCCGGCATCGCCAATCAACAGGTAATAACGATTCCAAAAAATGCGAGACAAAAATTTGAAACGTTGCTACAAAAAATTGTCGACGAAAGCAACGCTCATAACGAAATGAAAGACGACTTAATAAGGGCCTGTCTCGTACAACTTTTTATTGAAACTGAACGCCACACCACAAAAGCCGACACGCAAACCAATCGTTACAACTCAACTTTGCTTCGCAACTTTCAACAGTTGATCGAAGATCATTATAAAGAATTCAGGTTGACAAAAGATTACGCAGCGATGCTGTACGTTACCCCAAATCATCTGAATGCATTGAGCAAAGATCTTACAGGAAGTTCTGCCGGTGAGCTGATCAGAAACCGTGTGTTGCTCGAAGCAAAACGTTTGCTGATCAATGCGGAAATAAATATCTCTGCGATTGCCAACGAGTTGAACTTCGAAGACAACTCTTATTTCACAAAATTTTTCAAAAAATACGAAGGCGTTACGCCGGAGATTTTTAGAAACAAATACAAATAGATTATGAAAACATTAATCGCTTCAACCGACCTGACAGAAGAAAAACCCTCCGCCGCACTTCCTGCATTTTTTAAATGCAAATGCCCAAGATGCAGACAGGGAGATATGTTTGTAAACAAAAATCCATACCAGTTAAAGCAGACAATGAAGATGAATAAAACTTGTCCGGTTTGCGGCCAGGCGTTTAATCTTGAAGTTGGTTTTTATTATGGATCAAGTTATATCAGCTACGCTTTTACTGTAGCGCTAAGTGTAGCCACATTTATTGCATGGTGGGTGCTGATTGGTTTTAGCCTTGCAGACGGCGATCACAGATTGTTTTACTGGATCGGCATCAACGCAGTTGTGCTAATTGTGCTACAGCCATATCTCATGCGGCTTGCGAGAAGAGGATGGTTAAGTTTTTTCGCACGTTACGACAAAGACTGGAGAGCGCATCCTGCAGAAAGACCGGAGCGTTTAAATAGTGCGCAGGAAGGAAATTGGTAATTCGGGGAGTTGTTTGTTTATAGTTGTTTGTTGTTAGGCTTTAGGGAGGATTAGTCAAAGTTGAGCGCTAACAACTATCAACTAATGACTTTTCACGGGGCAATGACCTGATGTGTTTGCAAAAACATGTCGGGTCTTTTTTTTAAGTTGTTAGTTGTTAGTTATCAGGCACGATATTCCAAGATTCCCTTCTAACAACTAACAAACAACAACTAACAACTCAATTTGATTTTTGCAAACATTGGATTGATAGTTGCAAGTAAGATGGTGGGAAATAGACTGAACTTTGCAATATCAAAATTCAAAACAATGAGTACAAAAAGTAAAGTAGCATTGGTAACTGGTGGCAGCCGCGGACTGGGAAGAAACATGGCTATAAACCTTGCCAAAAAAGGAATTGACGTTGTGTTGACATATAACAGCAACAAAGAAGAAGCCGATAAAGTAGTAGCTGAGATACAATCGCTTGGACAAAGAGCCGCTGCTTTTCAATTGAATGCGGGTGATGTAAAATCATTTGACAACTTCTTAAAACAGGTAACTGCACATTTGAAAGATACAAACGGCAACACAAACTTTGATTTCCTAATCAATAACGCCGGAACGGCACTGTATTCTCCATTCGCGGAAACTACTGAAGAGCAGTTCGATAATGCGATTAACATTCACTACAAAGGCGTTTTCTTCCTCACGCAGAAAGCATTGCCATTCATTAACGACGGCGGTCGAATTATCAATATTTCATCAGGACTTGCACGTTTCGCCTACCCTGGCTCTTCTGCTTACGGCTCGATGAAAGGAGCCATCGAGGTATTGACAAGATATCTTGCTAAAGAATTGGGCGCGAGACAAATCGGCGCAAACGTTGTGGCTCCGGGTGCAATCGAAACTGACTTTGGCGGTGGTCGTGTGAGAGACAACAAAGAGATTAACGATTATGTGGCAGCTGCAACAGCGTTGGGACGAGTTGGATTACCAGATGACATTGGTGGTGTTGTAGCATTCCTGTGCACAGAAGATGCAAGATGGATCAATGGTCAGCGCATTGAAGTTTCCGGTGGCGTGAATTTGTAGAGAGCACGCAGATGACGCAGATTGAGCTGATTTACGCTGATCTTTTGATTAACTGAATAACTGAATAACTGAGTGGTTCAATTTTGAAGTCAATGATTGAATATAAACATTCAGCTATTCAGTTACTCAGTTATTCAGTTATTGAATGCATTGTCACAACGGATTAATCTTTTTCTTCCTTAATAAACTTTCCGTCTTTGTCAAAGACAATATCCATCTTGTTTACTTCCGCTTCATAATTAATCTCTCCATTTGCCTTTGTAATTTTAGATGCTTCTTTTATACCACTTTTGTAATGTTGCTTAACATAGGCATCAACATTTGCAGGCAACTCTTTCGTGGCAATTTCTTCTTCCGTTTCTATCCAATTACCGGACGAGCCATATACCGCAGACATCTCCTTTTTTCCTTCAAGAAAATTCACTTCATAGTTCGCTCCTTCTTTTTCCCATTTAGCCTTTGTAGCAGTTGGAAATGTTTTTTTGAAAGCCGCCTCTGCGGCAGCGGGCGCCTGTACATTTTTTGATTCCTTTTTTTCCTGTGAAAAAGCTGAGAGGGTTGCCATTGCGGTAACGGCCATCATTAAGTACTGTTTCATTTTTAAGGTTTTTGTTTTTTTAATAGACACCAAACTAATAGCCGATTCTGCATTTTTTCTGGAAAAATTCTGAAGATGTTTAGTAATTTAAAACAATGTCGTAGTTAGGGTTATTAATGCCCTACGGGCAAATGTACACGACTGGGCGGATTTCTATTGATATTTTTTCCCTACGGGAAATGTTTTATTGCCCGTAGGGCATTGATGTCAATAGAATAGAAAAGATAACATTAGAGGCATTTTTGTCCGTAGGACATTAATATAAAAAGCACAGAAATTGATTAACTAGACGACAATGACACGCTGCCCGCATTGTAATGCCGGATTACCAAACCATTAAACAAAAACAACAATGGAACAAAAATTTATCGAACTCGAAACAAGCTGGATGAATGCATGGAAAAACAAAGACGAAGCGACCGCAAGGAAGTTACTTGCAGATGAATTTACATTAACAAGCTCTTTGTCTTCCGGAGATCTGGTAAACAAAGAACAGTGGATCGATAGGGCCATGTATCATTTTCATTGCAAAGATTTTAAAATTGATCTTCTCGAAGCCCGTGTATATGGCAACACCGCAGTGCTCAATATCTGGTTCTCCCAGAATGCAACAGCAAACGGCAAAGACTGGAGCGGAAACTTTTTACTGACAGATGTTTGGGTAGAAAAAAGCGAAGGCTGGCAAGTCGTTGCGAGACATGCCAGCTGGTTGAAAAAATAAGATCGATCTTGGTCTTAATGTTTATTCGATTCGGCGAAGTGTGCAATATCTGCCTTTGAAAATGTGGTTAGCTCAACGATTGTAGCCGTATGCCTCAACAAGGGAGGAATAATCTGCATCACTTGCTCCTTGCTGTCAAAGTTGTCGATGAACCATGATTTATGAACACCTTCCTTACAGCCCCAGTAAGCGTTTGCAAGCAAATGCGAACCAGACTCTACAAACAACTTGATAATTTGTTTGCATTCGAATGAATTTTCTGAATGCGGAATTTCAATTAAATAGGTTGGCATTTTTAAAATGTTTGAGGTTAATGAATGTGTTTAAATGCAGCGGTTAGAGTTCCAACCAGGTTGTCCAGCTGAGCTTGCCGAAACCTTTCTCAAAACCAGACCACACTGAATTCCTAACTAATTCCTAATTCCTAACTCCTGATTCCTAAAGTCCAAACCAGCGTTGCTTCCGGCTTGATCCAAAAAGTTTTTTATCGATCGTCAATTCTTCCGAAGCTGCGTGATGTATTCCAAACGGTTTAGGGCCGGAGAAGAAATCAACATCGACTCTCGCCACCTGGCCCTTTCCAAATTCAATGTAGCAGGAACCGGCACCAGTGTATGGCGATTCATTTTCTTTTCCATGAAATACATCGATGATAGAAGCGGCTGCAATTTTTGCTGCACCCTCGGCAAACACGCCAGCCTTGGGCGTTCCCACGCTTGTCACGTCGCCGATGGCATATACGCCCGGAAACTTGGTACGGAGATTTAACCTGTCAACAGGTATCCAGCCGTTCTCTGCCAGCCCGCTTTGCAGCACCACATCGGGCGCAACATGTTGCGGAACACCCAGCAATAAGTCGCATGGCAACTCGGTGCTATCATCCAGCACTATCTTTTTGTTGGCACATACGGAAGCAACTTTTCTTTGAGGTATGAAGCGAATATTACGTTCTTCAAATGCATAAAGCAAAGCCTTGGAGGAATCAGGTGATGGCGGAATGGGCAAACCAAAAGGAATCACAATACTGATGGAGCATGCATCTCTTATGCCACGTTCAGTAAGGTAATCATGCAGCATCAAAGCCGCTTCACTCGGTGCAGGCGGACACTTGAACGGCGCATTGCACACGCCTATCACTGCATGCCCACTGGAAAAACCGGGAAGGATGTCGCGCAACTTCTCTGCACCTTCGAAAGTATAATATTCGTTTCCGTATTCAGCTAGTCCGGGCGTTGCGGCCATGTTGTAATTCGCTCCCAGTGCCACCACGAGCACATCAGCTTCATAACTTGACTTGTCGGTAGTTACTGTTTTAGTGACAGGATCAATCGCTGTAATGGTCTCCTGGCGGAACTTTACGCCGGGCTTTGCAATACTGCTATACGATATCTTTACGGCATTTGCATGCTCGTGCCCAAACATCACGTCCAGTTTCGAAAAACCAAAATAGAAAGAATCATTCTGGTCAATCAGTGTAAGATCAAGCTGATCTCCTATTGCTTCTGAAAGTAAAGTGGCCAGTTCCAACCCGCCGAAACCAGCACCGAGGACTGTAACGCGTAGCTTCATTTTGTTTTGAGTTAAATGTTTAAAGTCGAATTAATAATTAATAATTAACAGAGCGGTCAGCGAAACATTCGTAACATTCATCGTTGTGTATGCTCGCACCATTTTAATGGCCGAATACCGGTTCGAGTGTTCCTCCTATTAATTCTTAATTATTAATTATTAATTCGTAAGTCTTAATTCTTTTTCGATTCAAATAACTTAAACACCGCAATCTGGCTCGGGCAAATCCCTGTCACCCCTGCAATCACAAAAGCCGCAGCCGGCACATACAACACCCAGCTCACGTTTGAAAAACCGGAAAGGTAAATACCCAGCCAAAGAATGGCGCCCATAAAGACGAACCATATGCGCATGGATAATGGTGCTTTCATAACTTTAGATTTTAGCGGGTTGTGAAACAACGCGGAGATATGGTTTAATGGTTTTCCAGCCGTTGGGGTATTTTTCTTTTGCCTCGTCATCAGACACAGCGGGAACGATAATAACATCCTCACCGTCCTGCCAGTTCACTGGAGTGGCAACTTTATGTACGGCGGTTAGCTGCATGGAGTCCAGCACACGTAGAATTTCGTTGAAATTGCGACCGGTGGTCATTGGGTAAGTCAGTTGCAGCTTGATCTTTTTATCCGGTCCGATCACAAAAACCGAACGGACGGTTTGATTGGTAGCCGCTGTTCTTCCTTCGAAAGTGCCCATTTCTTCGGCCGGTAACATCTCATACAACTTTGCAACGGCAAGCTCTGTATCGCCGATCATCGGATAGTTCACAGCGGCTCCCTGTGTTTCCTCAATGTCTTTTTCCCATTTTAAATGACTGTCTACGGGATCAACGCTGAGGCCGATGATCTTGCAATTGCGTTTCGCGAACTCAGGTTCTATTCTCGCCATATAACCCAACTCAGTGGTGCAAACCGGTGTAAAATCTTTTGGGTGCGAGAAGAGCATTGCCCAGCCATCTCCGATCCATTCGTGGAAGTTGATAGTGCCTTTTGTAGTGTTGGCAGTAAAATCGGGGGCGGTGTTGTTTAGTCTTAAGCTCATGGTGTTTGTGTTTGTTTGTGATTAAATAAATAACACCACAAATATGCTAAGGCTAAAAACCAATTCCTGTAACAACCGTTACAAGCTTGTGTAACAAATGTTACAAATCCTTCAACAGCTTGATTTGCTTATTATAGATGAGCAGCTTCTTATCATTCTCCAGCTTCTTCAGCAATCTTGAAATAACAACACGATTGGTTCCCAATTCATCTCCGATTTGCTGGTGCGTGAGGTTAAGCACCGAAGAGCCCGTCACTCTTGACTTTTCCTTGAGATAGTTAATCAGTCGTTCGTCCAGTTTTTTGAATGCAACATCTTCAATGCACTTGATCATTTCTGTAAAGCGGTTAAGCATGGTCGTCATTACATACTTTTTCCAGGAAGGATATTTGATCATCCATTCTTCCATCAGGGCGACAGGAACACAAAGCAAAATACTGTCTTCTTCTGCGGCTCCTTTGATCACACTTGTTTGAGAAAGCATACAACAATTAAACGTCATGGCGCAACTTTCACCTTCTTTTACATAGTACAATAACAACTCCTGCCCTTCATCATTAATGCGACTCACTTTAATTGTGCCGCTGATCAATAGAGGAACTGCCCTGATCGTTTGCCCGATGTTGAGCATCGTGTCGCCACTCTTCACTTCCATCAACATGGATTTTGCTTCGAGCTCTGCCACTAATGCCGGCTCGAATAAATCTGCAAACCTGTCGAGGTAGTTCAATGGTTGACCTATCATGAGGTTAAATTAATAATTAATAATTAAAAATTAATAGGGTGGCATTCTTTACCGGGTGTGACTTCTTGCGGATTTTTTAGTTATTTTTTGGGGTCGGCTGTAATGATTCTATGGAGCATTGTTGCGTCGCACACTTGTGCATTTGAATATGGATCGACGGTAAACTGTCCGGATAAATACTTTTATCGAAACCGTTCACAAAGGAATGAATCTTAACTAACTATTTGATTTTTCAGTATTAATTTTCCATTGGCTCAACGAACAAGTATTAACCTTAAACAAGACAACCATGAAAAAATTCCTCTTAATAACCACTATTCTTGCACTCATCGTAATCGCCGGACTTTACGCTGAAAGAAGATTTCACAGCGCCCCATCCAAATTTAAAAATGCGAAAAAGGAAGTCGCAGACCTCGCAAAAAACAACGAAATACAAGACGGCGATTTGATTTTTCAAACCGATCTTTCTCCGCAAAGCAAAGCCGTTGAACTCGCAACAAAATCAAAATATTCTCATTGCGGCATCATCTTCAAAAAAGGAAATGAATTTCTTGTGTATGAAGCTGTACAACCTGTTAGGGAAACACCTTTGGACAAATGGATCGCCCGTGGAAAGAATGGCAAATACGTCATTAAAAGACTGAAAAATGCGGACAAAGTTTTGACACCTCCCATCGTTGAAAAAATGAAACAGCAAGGCGAAAAATTTATGGGCAAAGATTATGACCTCACCTTTGAATGGAGCGACGACAGAATATATTGCTCCGAATTCATCTGGAAAATTTACCAACGGACAACAGGCATTGAAATTGGCAAGTTGCAACATTTAAAAGACATGAATCTCACAAGCGAAGCCGTTAAGGCAAAACTCAAAGAACGTTACGGCAGCAATATACCAATGGATGAAACAGTGGTTACTCCGCAAGCTATCTTTGAAAGTGAGCTGTTGAGAACGATTAAAATAAATTAAAATAGGACGATATTTCAAACAAAATTTTGGCGCCGATCTTTTAATTATTAATTCCAGAAAGCTAATTTTACGAAGCACACGATTCATTTTAAACCAAAACTAAATGTCACACAAACGAAAAGGACAGCTGACCACATCATCTGAGTGGGCGAAGCACCTTAGAAAATATCTTCGCAGGCGATTCTGGAAAGGAGAAAGATCAGCAGGCAAATTGTTTATCCGCAAAGAGCTTCACGATCAGAAAGCCAACTGAGCATCAATATTCATTACCATTTTCATTTTCATCATCCATGATAAAACCCTCGATTCTCTTTTCTTTTTTACTCATGTTTTCATTCGCAGGCTTCGCACAAGATTCTACCCATAAATCATCAACGCTCTGCGAAAAGCCCGTTTTGGCCGACAAATTCCCTTCGTTTTCAGGCATTCCGCAATATTTTGATTACACACAGGCCAGAAGATGCCAGGCCGCTTCAGGAAAAAAACTGCTGATATATTTCACTGCAAAATATAGCGCCAACTCACGCAAAATAGAAAGGGATGTATTGGCAGATACGTCCATCATTCGCCAGCTGCAAAACTTCGTTATTGTTACACTTTTTGTAGACGACGAAAAAGTTGGAAAAACCAACCTTGCACTGGAACAGAGAAGATATATGTTCAACGTTCAACCCCTGTTCGTTATTGAACCACTTGATGGAGATGCAAAAAACCTGGTTGGAGGTGCGACAAAAGATGAATTCATGCGATTTCTTTTACCGTAGAGAAAGGAACGCAGATTTTCATGATTGTCATGATTTGATATGATTTTATTTGAGGAATTGTGTGAATAGTGAGAACGCAGATGACGCAGATTAGAATGATTAACGCAGATCTTTTTCCGATGGCCGGAGATGACAATCAAACAAAATCTGTGTAAATCAGCTTAATCAGCGTCATCTGCGTGCTCACTAGTTTTCAAATCTTAACTAATCATGACAATCATGAAAATCTGCGTTCCTCCCTAAATGCCATTATCATCGCCCTGTCCTTCTCTCTCTTTTTCTTTCTTGAATACCAAGGCGCCGAACTTCCACGTGAAGTTCAACGACACGGAACGGTAAGGTATTTTACGAACCGATGTCGTGGTGAAATTAGAACCGTAGAGCTCTGTTTTTTGTGTTACGTATTCGCTGAAAGGATTGTTGGCACTAAGCGCAAGGCTTCCTTTTTTGTTCCAGAACATTTTGCGCACCGCGAAACTGTATGTTGTGAAGGAAGGATATTTTCCCTGCACTTCATTTCTTGCAGAGTTGAAGTTGCCGAAAAATTCTGCCGTCAACGTGCTGTTGAATTCGTAAGTCGCGTTTGCATTGATCCTGTAGTTGAATGATGTGCGGCTTTGGCCAACATCTATCTGGTTATCAATCTTGCGATGATAAAATGAAAGGTTGGTGCGGAACTCCAATTTCGAAACAGGGAAAAAATCAGAGAACAGATTGATACCCGTATTGTCCTCTGTACCTATGTTTTCACGTGTGCTCACTGATACGTTGTAGTAAGTTGTATCGCCTACCTGCAAAGACGGATAGTAAGTAACATACGGTTGAATGTCATCATAGTTGCGTCTGTAAAAAGCCGTCAGCATCACAGAGTTGCGGTTGCCGAAATCATAGCCATAACCAGCTTCAATGCGATGACCAATCTCTGGTTTTAAATATGGATTTCCCGCCGTAATATTTTTGGGATCACTTGTGTTGATGAAAGGATTCAGGTCGTTGTAATCAGGTCTTTCAATTCTCTTCGAGTAGCTAAGTTTAACGGTTTGCTTCTCTCCTATTTTCTTTGATAAAAACACAGAAGGAACAAGCGTTCCATAGCCAGGCGTTGCCACTTGCTTTTGTGCATTTGAATAGTAAGAAGATGTTTCAGTACGCTCGTAACGGCTGCCAACTTTCATATCGAAAAGGTGCCCTACTGGAAAACTTAATTCTGCATAAGCCGCATAAACCTTTTGGCGATAATCAAGACTGTTGGATAAGGAACTGTCATAGAAATATGCCTTTTGAGAAGGTGCATAACCAAGCACATCAGCATGACTCGCAATATCCAGCAATGTAGTTTTAAGTCCCGCGCCCATCATCACTTTCTTTGCTATGGGCTGGCTGTAATCCAATGCAATCTGTGTTTCATATTGCCTGCCGGGATTGGTGTTCATGGTGCCCGACATCAGCGAATCCTGCGGCATTGCATATTGCAGGTTGTCGGCATTATTATATGAATGACCAAGCGCTGTGTTTACAGAAAAATTTAACTCCTGATCTTCTTTTGCGAAAGTGCGTTTATAGTTCAGGGCGAGATTGGTACCGTAAAAACTATTTTTGGTGTTTCTGTTATTCAAGCTCGCAACATTGCCAAGCAAATTACCATTTGGATCAAACAGTTGCTGCAACTGGTTTACAGCGCCGCCATTGGTTACGCCATACGTGTTGTAATTAACAGACGCATTAATGGCGTTGTATTTTTTCCATGTCCAGTCGATGCCCATGCCCGCTTCACCACCTTTGCGCATCACGTTTGTATTACCGTCCTGCAACAGAGTCGCAGTAGTTTTGCTCACTGTGTCAATTGAATTTCTAACATTGGTGTAAGGCGTATTCACCTTGAGCCTGGCATTGCCACCTACAAAAGCGTTGAACGAAAAATTATCTTTTCTTGCATTGAAATTAAAGGAGCCATTCTCGGCACGTGTGCCTGCGGTAAGCGAAAGACTGCCGTTGTAACCCTTGGCCTTGCTGCTTTTCAGAATAATATTGATGATACCGCCCATTCCCGCTGCATCGTATTTGGCGCCAGGATTGGTGATCACTTCAATGCTTTTAATATTGCTTGCGGGAATAGATTGCAGCACTTCGGTAATATCGCTGCCATAAGCAGTGGAAGGGCGTCCGTTGATCAGGAAGCGAATGCCGCCATTGCCCGCCAGTTGTACGTTTCCATCCACATCCACGGAAACCTGTGGTACTTTTTTCAACACATCTGCAGCAACGCCTCCAGCTGACGTAAGATCTTTTTCGGCGTTGAACACCATCTTGTCGATCTTATTCTCAACAAGTCTTGTGTGCGCTGTAACCGTTACCTCTGCAAGGTTTTGCGCTTCTTTAGCGAGTAAAATATTTTTAAGAGAAGTATTGCCATTTTTCGAAACCTCCACGCCAGACAGCGTTACAGGCTTATATCCGATACATTCAACAGTGACGCGGTAACGACCGGCAGCAATATCTTCAACGGTAAAATGGCCATCTTTCGCAGAGGTACTTCCTGTTATTGTTTTATTGCTAAGGCTATCCAATATTGTAATGGTCGCATATTCGAGCGGAGCATGTGAAGCGGCATCCGTTATGCGACCAGATATTTTTCCGGCATCTTTCTTTTCATCACTATGTTGTGCAAATAAACTGCTGCAAAGAAGCAATACACTGAACGTCAGGAGCAAATTCCTCATGCTTGATATTTTTTTTCCGGCAGCAAACCTATGGCGGAAATCTGGAAACTTTTGGAATTGAGTTTGATTTTTAATTAAGAATTAGTAATTAAAAGTTAAGAATTGTTCTAGTCGAAGTTTTTTACCTGATCATACACGCCATTTACCTAAACAGTATTAACTATCAATTAACCCGCTACACAGTGAGAATTCTTCGCTCCTAATTCGATGTGGTTTAGTTAGAGTAACTCACGAAAATTTTTATGTGTTCATTGGCTGAAGCAAATGGATACATTGATGCGAAACGAAGAAACTAACTAACAGTTGTGCGTTCTGAAAGAGCTTTACAAAGCGACATTGAAATCGTAATTCTTTATTCAATGCGGTTTTTGTTAATCTGCCTGAAAACCTAAAAGCATTATGCTTGTCAATCCTGACGAAGGAAGGATCTGGGTTTCACACTAACATGCTGTTTAAATTAACACTCAGATCCCTCCTTCATTATAATAGCAGATTTAACTGGCTGGCTCTCCGTCATCCATAGTTTTTTGCTTTGTGTAGATTAGGTACTCGGGATGACAAACAGTTTTACGTTACTGGTAATGGCAAGTTTGAATTTGAAAAAATCGCGTAACCAAACAACATTGATTCTTCATACCTATTTTCAAATAGCCTGGCTATAATAAAAAACCGGGGCCTTGAAAAGCCCCGGTTATCTTTTGACGAAATGAAAGCACCAGCTTTCACCCTAAAAAATCTTTGCTCAAGATTTTCGTGTCGGAACGTCAAATTGAAACCTTTCGTAAATTGCTGAACTGTAGCTAATGTATTTGTCAATTCTGTAGAAATTCTGATTTTATGGGGTTTTTACGATTCGAATCTCTAGCCGGATCGGCTCTGTTATTGCCTTAAATCCTTTACTGGCCTAATAACAAGCATGTCTTTCATAACGAAGATGTCTATCTTGTCTCCTACGTAAAATCCCGCACGTTCCAGCCACTTGCCAGATAAACGGATGAATAAAGATAAAATGTTGAAGAGCGCAACGATGCTTAACCGAAGCACTACAGTTGATGACCCAAAAATACCAGGCAAACTCAAACGTAACCCTCGTTATAATCTAGTCGATGTTATTGTCTCCATCCACCCAATCCTTTGTTCGTCTTTGGCGCAGTAAACCAACGGTTGTAAATTCATCGGTTTCACCGTGAGCAATCACTCCGAAATCTTTAAGAACAGTATTAATTCTACCTTCTCCGCTTGACAACATCTGTACCCTTACATTGTTGTTCCAAATGATCGCCGTTTGTCCGCCTTGGCTTCCAAAATATTCTGCTTCAACATAAGCAAATCTTTGGGTTCTTATTGTGTCTAGCATTTTCTGCTCCACATTTTCAGTCATGTATTGAAAATCGCCAATTGAAGGAGAAGAAGACAATTCATTGATCTCATCAAAAAGTTCTTCAGTCATCGGAATCAATGAAAGATGATCGTCCAATTCAACACTGATAGCTTGTTTGAATCGATTGGTGACAAGAAGAGTGTCTTGTTTTTTACAAATAAATGCTTCTAAAAAATATCCCATAATAAATTCCCTGTAGTTTATGCAACAAATAAAAGTACAAACAATCAACATTTTCTAAGACTTGCATCCCCAAAATAATAACACTACATTAGGGAAAATTAAACCAATATGACAACCAAAACCAATCGGGCTTTGTGGCCGGCAGCTTTGTTGGCAGCTGTATTAATTGCAGGCATTTACAGCTGCAACAACAACGCAGGCACCGAAGAAAAAAAAGTAGATTCAACCAGTACTACTCACACAGACTCAACCATGAAACCGGGAGACACCATGAAGATGCCGATGAACATGGACACAACAAAGCCATCTGATACAGGAAGGGAAATCAAAGTACCGAAACCGTCGTAGTAATTAATAATTAATAATGAATAATCAATAGGGTTGCATTCGTTACTGAATACAACCCATTTTATTTATTCGATACAAATGCTGTTAGTTGTGCGTTCACTAAAATCTAGATGGCTGCCAACTTAATTATTAATTCTTAATTATTAATTACTGCTCAGCTCACTGCACCAGGCATGGCTTCATTCGCATCTTCTTCAGTAATGTCTTCTTCATCCTCTTCCTCTTCGCCAGACTTGTGATGCTTGAGGTAATTGTATTCTGCAAGTTTCTTCAATAACCAGTGTTGAATTCTATGGTGCGCGGGTGTAATGATGGCGGCTATTGCAACGAAAATAACAATCTCCACGATCGGTGAATGATGCGATTTTTCTGCGATGAACGGATGCAGCAAGAGCGTGATATATTCGAAGAATAACAGCACAGAAACAATTCCCATGAACTCGATGACCCTTTTGTGTACCTTCCTTCGGCTAATGATAATGCTGATTATAAAGAAGATGGGTATCATGATGCCGATGAAAAGTAATTGCAACTTTTCTTTCCTGTCGATAATTTGCTCCAGCCGTTGTTGTTCAAGCTCCGCCTGCCTTACCTGTTCGGCAGTGGTCATGTTTTGCAGTTCACGTATCTTCTCAGTGCTTTCAATTGAATCCTTCAACGACCCCGCCATTTCGAGATAAGCATATGCACTGTCAATGCTATTGTTCTTCTTATAAAGGCCCGACAGAAAATTGATGGCATTCAAACTCTTTACAATAAACTGGTTTGCTCCTGCAACGGAGAATGATTGTTTGCCGTAATACAAAGCGGAATCCTGCTGTCCCATGCGCTCAAACACCTGCGCCATGCCCAGCGTGCTTTCTGCGTAAGTGGAATGATCATTGTTAGACAGTATGAACGGAAGACCTGCACGATAATTTTTAAGTGCCAAAGAATCGTTTCCTGATTTTCTATAAATGTTGCCAAGATTATTAAGCGAGGTTCCGATCAACAAAGTATTATTTGCCTGCATGCTGATATCGAGACATTGTTGCGTATATACAATTGCGGAATCGAGCATATTCTTCTTCTCATAAATATCACCAATGCTGAGAAAACAGTATGGCGCATAATCTTGCAATCGTTTGATGATGGAGTCTGGTCGCACTACTTGCGGATGTAGATCACTGATAATTGAATCTGCTTTTTTTGCGTACAATAATCCTTTGTCAAAATCTTTTGATTCAGCATACAATGAAGCGATGTAGAGATAGCTGACAGTGAGGTTTGCAAGGGATTCCCGCGCTTCATCCATTTTTAATTTGGCAATGGAATATTCAAGTGATTTGGTAAAGTTGCCCAAACTTTTATAGGCAATTGTCATCTGGCTCAATGCATCAGACTCACCTTTTGCATCTTTGTTTTTTCTCGACAGGTACCAGGCTCGTTGCGCGAGCAACAACGCTGAATCCGGCTTGGAGTCTTGGTAGGCATAGCTGAGTGCATTCAACAATTCCACTTTTCCCTCATCTGTTTTTTCTTCGTTTAAAAGAGCGGACAAACTATCGGTCTCTCGTTTTTGTCCGCAAACAAATAACAGGTTCAACAGCAGTATGAAGGTGATGTTCAACTTTTTCATTGCAGCCGCGGTATGGTGATGTTACGTAAGTTAACATTTATCCGGTGAAATTTGTTGTTATGAATGCGGCTGGAACTTTTGTATATTACGGTATGGGTGCAGTGTACGATGGACGAAATACAGTGCAGGACGCACTTTGTGATTTTGTTTTTAAATGAAATTCGCACATCGCACATCTCTCACATTGCCTATCTCCTATTGCAAAAACAGCCTCAGAAATCTTCTTATTGATACGACCTAATACCCCATCCAATATGCGAATAAGGTTGTCGTCTCTTTTCTTATTGCTTTGCTATTTGTGTATGTGTAGCAACATTAGTGCTCAAACACAAAGAACTGCGAAAGGCACGCAGTACATGCTTTGCGTGGGCATCAATAATTATCTCGCCAATGTTAATCCCGCAACTTGCCAGATCTGCATGGATCGCGACATTAAGAACCTTAACGGATGTCTGAATGACGTTGATACCATTTCAAAGTTGTTCATAAAGTATTATGGTTTCCGGCCCGAGAATGTTACCATACTGCGCGACCAGGAAGCGTCACGTGCAGCGATCCTGCAAAAGTTTAGTCAAATATTAGCCAAATGCAAAAAGGGCGATTGCTTCGTATTCTTTTACTCGGGTCATGGCAGTTATGAATATGAAGCGGCGAATGACAACCAGCTGAGAACAGGCAAAGGATACCGCAATACGATATTGTCTGCAGACATAGTAAATCCCGGCGTTCCGGACTTTAACAGTGCAGAGTTGAACAAAATATTTTCAAACTTTACTGACAAAGGCGTGGTGCTTACGGTGATCACCGATTGTTGCCATAGTGCGACCAACACACGCGGCAGCACCATCTTTGAAGCAGACTCAGCAAGAGAAGTAAAGCCATCATTGGAGCCGGGAAAATTCGTAAACGCAGGAACCGCCACCACGCGCCTGCTTGACCAGTCGGGAGCGCTCACTATTGGTTCATGCCAGGATAATGAGATTGCCAGCGAAGCACAGGTTTCTCCCAAAACTTACTACGGTGCATTTACGATTAGTTTTTGCAGATCCGTTACAGAATGGAGCCAGGCGCCCATCGACGTGCTGCTTGAAAGAACGGTTTCTAAACTTCGTTTGCTAAACAAACAGCAAACACCAAATATGGAGGCTGGCAAACGACTTACGCAAAACCTCGTGGGCACTGCATCTGCACAAGTTAAGAAAGCATCTTACTCTCTTAAGTGTACCAACTGCTCCGCAAAACAATTGCCGGTGATCACTGCTGGTTTTACTGATGATATTTTGAATGATGACATACTTGTAGATACAAAAACGAAAGACAGCATTAAAGTAACGAACGTTGGTTTTACGGAAACAGAAGTAATGATTTTTAATCAAAGCAATAAATGGAAAGCAACCGACCTGACCGCATTGAATTTTTCGATCCTAAAAAAACTGCCCAACCCAGATCCTCCATTGAAAATATTTCTTGGTAATGGCTTGACACAGGATGTTTTTGATGACGTTGTAAAGAAAGCGAAGACCTTATATCAACAAAGCAATCAGGGTTATGAATGGATGAACCCTTCGTTTCAAAATTTTCCCGATGCTGTGCTGTTTTATAACAATGGCTGGAAGTTAAACAGGAACGGCGTAATGGAAACTTTTTCATTCACCGATCCCGATGCAACAACGGTCAACAATCTTATCACGGCAGCGAAATCGCGCAGTGCTTATATACAACTTCCACCACCTGCAGCATTGGTGGATCAGCTGCAGGTAAAATTATCTGTAGAAAAAAACAGGAACATTAAAGTGGTGAACACTCCTGCTGCAGCGGATTACATGCTTGCGGGACATTTCATAAACAATACCAACAACATTGCCTACGGTTGGGAAAAAACGATTCTTAGCAAAGATGCCAACAAAGGAAATGGACTTACTGCAGTGACGGATTTTTTTGCCAGCAACAATAGTTTTCCGATCGACAGTTTAACGGATAGACTCAGGCGGCTATCAGTATTGGCAAACTGGTTATCAATGACATCTCCTCCACCGGATAAATCGATGACGTTTCCTTATCACCTTGCGATAAAAAACATGAGCAGCAAACAAAAAGCAGATGATCAAACAACGGGCAAATCCGGTACTGAAGACAAGCTTAACATCGGCATTGAGAAAGATGCAGCTTCAACATTGGCTACCGACAAAATCACTCCACTGTTTATTTATGTAATGTCGATCGATCCAAAAGGAAATACTTATCTGCTATATCCGCAGCCGCGAACAAGCATTCTCACTTATCCCAACAGCATTCTACGCGACACCAGTTTTTATCATCTCGCTACGGTGAGACATACAAACGCGGGGACTTATCATTACGTTTTCATTGCATTGCGGGAACCGGTTTCCAATCGCGATATTTTTACAAGACGAGGCGTTGTAAAAGGCGACGAGCCTGAGTTTAGTGACAATCCACTGGAAGCTTTATTAAACGAAGAAGGCGCCGGACAACGGGGTGATATCAAGTCTTTCGATCACTGGATGCTGAAGCGTGTTGACATCATCACCGACGATAAAAAACGATAAACGAATTTTATGTGCACCAATACTTTTTCATTGCTGCTGTTGATCTTATGCTTCGCAACTGCGGGTGCACAAACTCCTTCGCTTGTTTTGCAAAAAGGACATTTAAGAAAAGTAAACTCAGCAAGGTTCAGTCCTGATGGTAAACAAATGGTAACAACCAGCGATGATGGCATTATAAAAATATGGGACGCCTTTAGCCAGAAACTGAACACAGAACTTGGCGGCAATGGCGTCGTTTATCTCGACGCATCTTTTTCATCTGACGGCAAAGATGTTACTGCCATTGCTCAACGAAGCCTGGGTATGCAAAGCAACGCCGGCAAAGAATTTGACAATGTGCCTTTTTATGTTTGGAACACAGCATCCAACCAACTCATATATTCAGGAGTGAATGGCTATGAAACAGCCACGCTCAGCCCCGATAGCAAGTGGATAGCCGTTCATCCGGATAAAATGAAAAAGTACCAGAACGATGGCAGCTGGAAAACAGTTAGCGATGGCCCCATCAACATTTACGATGCCGCAACCACCAAACTATTCAAACAGATAACGCGATATGAGGATGCAACAACAGAAGCCGAATCGTTCATTTCATTTCTTTCAGACAGCACATTGTTGATTGCCGTACACGCCGCATTAGGTCCAAAGTTGTTTGTAACAAAATACACTGTCCTCAATTTTATTACAGATGCTGAAATAGCCTCTTGCAGCGACACTACCAGCTTTTACAAGAGTGGTCAGTGGTTGATGAGCCCGGGCCACAAATTTCTTTTTCATTACAGGGACGAATATAATTCCTTCGCGATGCCTTCCATTCATTACGATGCATTTACAGAGTTGTGGGATGTACAACATCTTAAAATGATTTGGAAACAACCGGTGGCACTGGAAAATTGCAGCTTTGCGAAAAATGATTCAGCCATGCTGATGACCTACAATTTTCCAAAACCAAAGACTGCCTCCGGAGATTACCAACCACCGGCAAGAAAGATCGTTCATTTTGTTTTGAAGAATACCATGCAGGTGTCAATGCCGGCAGAGGAATATGACATGAATGTAATCAGCACAAATGGCAACGGGCAACTTTATTATGCAACGGCACAAATGGAGCTGCACAACAATGATACCGTTTGCCTCATTAATATTCTGAACAATGCAGATAAAATAATCAGCCATTATTATACCAAAAACCCAGTGTCGGCAATGACATTCAGCCCCAATGATAAATTCCTTGTAACGGGACACATGGATGGCAATTTAATCCTCTGGGATTTTACAGACACCATTGCAAAGGAAATCGCCAACAGCGGCAATGTGATAGATCCGGTCTTCCAAATGCATACCAGCGAGACCTCTCCGAAAATCTGGTACATCACCAAAACCATGTATGGCATGCAGGATGTGAATTCTATTGACAGGCTCTCATTTATTCCATCAGGATCAACGTCTGTGCAGGATGTACATTATTTGCTGAAAGACAAATACAGTATTGTTGAACTGGGTGAAGCATATCAATCACACGGAACATTTCAGATCATTGACAATGATACGCCTACTGTGGTAAAAGAAATTCACTTCGATGCAAATGCTGGCAACGAACTTCTTTTAGGCAATGATGCCAGTGCACCCGAGAAGCCGGGTGAAAACAAAAAGTATATGAAATTGAATGATCACGGGCTTCAATCTTTTACGGTTTACACTAGCTCAACCGATATGGTGAATCCAAAAAGAAATACATTCATTCAAAATGCAACGCTAATGTCAGGCATATTGAAAAGCAACAAAGGAACTGATACCGCACTGCTTATTGGCAATCAAAACAACTTGCGATACAACGACGAATTGAAGAGTTACATTTTCACTTATGATGTTCCTTATGCCATACGCAAGGCTGCTCCCAAGGATGTTGCAAATCCGCTTTCTCCTAACGCCACCAATCTATTTCTGCCTGACCCTACTATCAGCGATGACGGAAAATATTTACTCGGACGACATTACACTGGTCCGCTCACCAACCCTAACTTTTATTATTGCCAGGATCTAAAAAGCAATCTTGTTTTTAAAACACCAGTTGCTTTTGAATCTGAAAGTCTTGGTAGTACAATAAGCGAATTTGTTATCAGTCCAAACAAAAAGCTCGCTTGCCTTCTAACCGATCCACTGCTTTCATTGGGTGCACACTTTGCAAGAGTGATCAATGCACAAAACGGCGCACCAATGTATAACCTCAAAATGAACACTGCCGGCGCGGTGAACGGCGCCGTATACACACCTGACAGCAAGTATCTGTACACATGGTGCGAAGGTGGCACGCTTGCGAAGTGGAACCTCACAAATGGTAAAGAAGTTTTCACGATGGTGTTTTTCAAAGATCATGATTATGCCATCATTTTGCCGGAAGGCTATTATTTCATTTCATCCCGGACAGATGCCAAATACCTAAACTTTAAACTCAATGGAAAGCTGTATAATTTCAGTCAGTTTGATTTACAATTCAATCGACCTGACAAAGTACTACAAGCCATTGGCAGCAATGACAAGCGATTGATCAATGAGTATTACAAAGCATGGCAAGGCAGAGTACTGAAGAATGGTTTTACCGAAAAAAATTTTAGCAACAGCATGCTGCATGTGCCGTCTGTCGTGGTCAATTCAAACAACATTCAACCTTTTACTTCTGCACAGCAATTGCCGCTTGCCTTCATCATTTCCGATAGTCTTTACAACGTTAAGAGCTACAACATTTTCATAAATGATGTACCATTAAATGGCATCAATGGAAAACAACTTGCCAATGCTTCGCACACTGCAAACATTTCACAAACTGTTCTGCTAAGCGAAGGAATGAACAAGATTGAAATAAATTGCACGAATGAAAATGCAGCAGCAAGCAGAAAAGAAGCATTATATGTGACATACGCACCGGAAAAAACTTCGCCTGCAAAAACGTATTTCATCGGCATTGGCATTAACAACTACAGTGCGCAGTCATCCTTTGTAGATCTTAGTTATTGTGTGAAAGACATACGCGATTTAACCGTTGCACTAAAACAGAAGTTCAAGGACAACATGGTGATCGACACGTTAATGAACGAAGCTGCCTCCAAAGAAAATATTCTTGCATTGAAACAAAAGCTGATGCAGACTTCCGTGGATGATAAAGTGATTGTGAGTTTCAGCGGACATGGCATGGTTGATCCACTGCATCCGGATGATTTTTATTTTGTTACCGGCAAGACAGATGTAAATGATCCTTCGGCAAATGGCATTTCTTATGCGCAACTGGAGGAGTTGCTCGACAGCATTCCTGCGAGAAAAAAACTAATGTTGCTTGATGCCTGTCACAGCGGCGAATCCGACGGCAGCGCGAACAACAGCATCAACAATATACCCGGCACAAAAAAAGGGAATAATGACAACGATAAGAACAAAGCGGGAAGTATTGAAATCCTTGACGTGGTGGAAAATAACGATCCTTCGCAATCTTCTTCTACCGACATTTTCAAATTAATGAAGGAAGCGTTTGTAGATATCCGCAGAAATAATGGCGCCTATGTACTTTCCGCTGCGCAAAGCAATGAATCTGCCGGAGAAGGCGGCGGCATAACAAACGGCTGGTTCACATCATGTATCATTGCCCAGTTACAGCAAAACAGCAGTATGAGCATTAACGAATTAAGTACAAAAGTGAATCAGTGTGTAAGTGCAAAATCGGGTGGCAACCAAAACACAGACAACCGCCAGGAACCGGCGGAGTTTAATTGGGTTTTGTGGGGAGGCGAGTAACTGAGTAACTGAATAACCGAGCTTTAAGTACAATGTTACCGCTAATATATCAATCATTTGTTCTCAACTAGCAGTTTCTTATGCCTGCAAACAAGCTTCTCAGTTATTCAGTTATTTCTATGTGACCATAATCACAATCTTTGAAATTTCCCATTTGTACCTTGCACCGGATTATTTTGACAAACATTAGAAAAAGCAGCTAACATGAATTACAGTGCCTATAAACAACTATTTGATGAAATTTTAGAGAATCCAAATCCAACCGCACCTTATAATGACGAGATGTACCTGAACTATGTCAGGCTAAACAGGTCAAGAATGAAACGGTGGGATGTACAAATGGATTTGGATAAAACGCTGGTGTATCAGTTGAAAAAAATATCCAAACCTCAACATTGGATAATTATTTCCGAGCCATGGTGCGGTGATGCGGCGCACATTGTTCCATTTCTTGTAAAAATGACTGAGCAAAATCCTTTGCTTACATACGAAATCCAGCTTCGCGATAGTGATCCTTTCTTAATTGACAAATACCTGACGAACGGTGCCAAAGCGATCCCCAAATTAATTGCACGGGATGAAGCCGGTGAAGACATTTTCGTTTGGGGGCCGCGGGCCATCGCTGCACAAAAACTTGCAAGCGATTTAAAGGCTTCAAATGCCAGCAAACCAGACATCCTGGATGCATTACAGCGTTGGTACAACCAGGACAAAGGCGAGTCGCTTAGTTTGGAGATTTCAGTTTTCCTGAGGGAGAAAGAGGTGAGTTTGAAATTATAAGTTGAGAGTGGAGAGTTCTTTAGTGTTAAAGAGACTGTCACATATTAGTTGTTGCAATTCAATTTGCGCATTTTCAACTTTCAATTTTTAATTATAGTGTGTAGGTGTTGCAGGGCGAATTCAATTCGCCCTACAACACTCCACTCAATCTGCCAGTAACTGAAATTCTTTAATAGCAATTTTACTTTGTGAAGATTGTACTCCAGTTAGAATCAATCTTACGTACCTTATGTTATGATGTTTGAATAGCACCGGCTTGTATTCCTGACCGGAGCTTTTCATGTTGTCTACTTCCGTTTGCCATTCATGGCCATCTGTAGAAACCTGCAAACTGTAAGTGTACCAGTCGCTGTCTTTTCCCCAAACTATTTTGCAACCTTTTACACTGTGTTGTTTTTCAAGATCAATTGTTAGCTCAACGGGCGCAATTTTATTTTCATCTATCCATACCGTTGAATAGCTGCCGTCAATCATTTTATTGATCCCTGCAGAAGCCCTGTCATCACTCAGTTTCAACATGGAAGGCGTTAACTTGATAACCTGTTCTTTTTCGCTGCCACCTTTTTCTTCAGTCATCAGTTTATTTTCCTTTTCAGTTTTCCAGGCGGAGTGGCCTCCATCTTGCGCAAACTGTTCATTGCTTTTAACAGATGTAATTGTTCTTTTAGCGGGCTTTAATTTATCAGAAGTTGCAGTTATAACAATCTTTCCGGGAGCACTTGTTGTGCGAATGATGCCATAGCCAATGCCGCCTTCGGTGTGTTGTATTGCCGCTTCTACCCTTGCAATGTCGGCACCAATGAGAGACCCTTCGCCACTTACGTTGAGATGAATTGAATAAGTATCGAACGGCTGAGCATTCGATACAAGTGTTCCATTTTTATCACAAACTTTTACATGAAACGGAATCATATCAATGCCGTCTGCAACAGCTTTTATATTGCTGCTGTCTAGTTCAATTTCCAAATGGTCGGCAATTCCCGGCGTCGCTATAGTATGCACTGCTACACACTTTCCGTTCATCCAGCCTTCTGCTTTTAGTTCCCCAGCTTCGTATGTTTTTACATCAAAACGGTAATAAGGGCTTCCTCCTTTTGCCGCGACAAATGGCGCAGTTGCTGCGTTCTCTTCACGTGTTATTTCTCTTATGAAATGATTGTTCCTGTAAAGCTTCACTTTATCGCAATTGGAAAAAACGATGATGCTTGTGTCGATGTCGGGACGGTTGTTAAAACTTGCGACAAAAACCATTGGGCCGTAATTCTTGTTGCGGGCGCTTTGCATGGCCTTCAATTGATAGTAACCAAATTTCTCATAACGGTCTGCATCTACCACTCCACAAAAAGCAGTCACCGCATCTCCACCTCTGGTTACATCATTAAAGCTCCACAGAAAATATCCTGACATGCGATCGTTGGCATCCAGTTTTGCGTGATCCCAATAACCGCCTTCTTCCTCGAGCATTGTTCCGTTTAATGCATTTTGTCGCAGTATGCATTGATTGATCAATCCTTTTTCTGTGTACATTCTCGATGCACGCAATCCATTTTCCTTCGCAGGATCAGCGATCCAGGTATCGCCCCACTCGCGTGTGATTACGGGCATCTGCGGATTTGGATCGGAGCCATCTTCATTGATCACTTTGTAACTCACATCGTAACACTTTTTTCCGTTGGCAAAAAAATCATCCGCTGTAAACATCTGGTCATTTGGCATTTCTTCGTGCGCAATGGCAACCGCCTGTTTTGCCCATGAAAAAGGCGTTGGTGATTCATTCAATGAAGTTTCCCATAGGAAAACACTGGGACGGTTTCGATCCCTGCGGATCATTTCTCTTATGTCCCTGAATGTTCTACTGGTAAAAACAGAATCGTTGCTAAAAAACTGCCAGCCCGGTTCACACTCGATCACCATCAAACCCAGTTCATCACAAGCATTTAAGAAGGCCGGCGATTGCGGATAATGCGCCGCTCTTACCGCATTGAAACCTCCGCGTTTTATTTGCAAAGCGTCGCGGTACTGCAT
>Ga0318567_10000220_pt1 | contig 25787 bp, 22 predicted proteins | sample GRESIP088b5f20_FD_203691 | JGI IMG/M metagenome (GOLD analysis project Ga0318567, IMG submission 203691) | Tropical soil microbial communities from Luquillo Experimental Forest, Puerto Rico - GRE.SIPMG.088b5f20 | ecosystem: Environmental > Terrestrial > Soil > Tropical forest > Bulk soil...
GGGAAAATGGAACGCGAGGGAGAACGCTGATTGTCATGATTGTCATGATTGGTCAAGATTTTTTGATTTGAGATTTGATTGAACCGATTACGACTGATTTATTCGCGATGGAATGGCGGTTTTTGCTTTGAGACAAACCTGCGTTCATCTGCTAAATCAGCGTCATCTGCGTGCGCCCTCACGAGCTCCCTCAATTTCAAATCATCACAAATCATGACAATCATGAAAATCTGCGTTCCGTTCTCTACCTTGTACCATAAACAAAGAGAAAATGGCTAAGTTATTTGAACCACTCACTATTAAAGAGGTAACGTTTAGAAATAGAATTGTTGTTTCGCCCATGTGCGAGTATTCTTCCATCGATGGTTTTGCAAACGACTGGCATCTCGTGCATCTCGGCAGCCGCGCCGTAGGTGGCGCCGGATTGATCATTACAGAAGCTACAGCCGTTAATCCGGAGGGACGCATTTCGCCTGATGATCTCGGCATCTGGAAAGACGAACACATAGAAAAGCTTGAGCAAATTGCTGAGTTTATACATGAGCATGGTGCTGTTGCGGGCATTCAACTGGCACATGCAGGAAGAAAAGCAAGCTCGCTTTCCCCGTGGAAAGGTGGTACACAAATACGCATGAAAGACGGCGGCTGGCAAACCGTAGCACCTTCAGAAATTCCTTTCCTGGAGCATTATGAAAAACCTAAAGCGCTAACTGCTGACGAGATAAAACAACTCGTAATTGACTTTAAGGAAGCAGCGAAAAGAGCTGTGAAAGCCGGATTTAAAGTAATTGAAATTCACGCAGCGCACGGGTATTTGATCCACGAATTTTTATCGCCATTGTCCAATCATCGCAGCGATGAATATGGTGGCCGCTTTGAAAACAGGATAAGATTTTTATTGGAAATAATTGAGGCGATACATTCGGTGTGGCCAAAAACCAACCCGCTATTTGTTCGCATATCCGGAACCGATTGGGTGGATGGCGGCTGGAACATTGATGAAAGCATAAAGCTTGCTGCGGTACTTAAAGCCGAAGGAGTTGATTTGATCGACACTTCTTCCGGAGGTTTGTCTCACGAGCAAAAAATTCCTTTATCGCCCGGCTACCAGGTTCCTTTTGCAGAAAAAATAAGACAGGAAACAGGCATATTAACTGCCGCCGTCGGCTTGATAACAACAGCAGAGCAAGCTGAAAGCATATTACAAAATGGCCAGGCTGATGTGATCGTAATGGCAAGAGAACTTCTTCGCGATCCTTACTTTCCGCTGCATGCCGCACAAACATTGGATGTTGACGTTCCTTGGCCGTCGCAGTATGAAAGAGCGAAACCGAGAAAGAAGTAATTCAAAACTAAAAAATCAAAAGTCAAAAATGTGGGCGCGAGACAGTGCTTGTTTTTTTGACTTTTTACTTTTGACTTTTCACTTTGAATCCGTGATATTTGCAAAGATTTTGAATTTCAGCACTTGAAGTTTCAGTCTGGTCCCGTAGTTCAATGGATAGAATAGGAGTTTCCTAAACTCTAGATACAAGTTCGATTCTTGTCGGGACTACCAAGCCTTCCACTTTGGAAGGCTTTTGTTTTTTATTTCTCTGTATTACTTTTAACGACGATAACTGAAGGTCACTTGCATATTATTAAACGTTAGACAGATAAATGCAGAGCCATTTCTCAAAACCGCAGTCGCTCCTGGTAAAAGACACCGTCTGTGCCTTCTGGCAAATGCATAGGTTAAACGACCCTCCTGTCAACGAAACCATAATTCCCAAAGGCGTCATTCAAATTATTTTCAGTTTCGAAACTGCTCCTATCGTAGGAACGATAAACAACCAAACGCTGAACTTACCAAAGTGTTTTATATCAGGGATCCACACCATTCCAATTCATGTGCATTTATCGGGCTGGCAAACTTATTTTGGTGTTGTGCTGTATGCCGCAGCGGCCAGGCATATACTCAAATTTCAACCGGTGGAATTTTCAAATTGTTGTATTGATATGACGTTGGTGGATGCTTCTTTTCATTCACTGTGGAATTGTCTCGGAGAACAAAAAAGTTTTGATGACCGGGTAATGGTCTTTACCAATTGGCTTTCAGACAGGCAGCCGTGTTTGACAGACAGAGAGCAGGCGTTGAATAGTTTTTTACATGGTCATACAAATAATCTTTTATCTGTTTCACATCTGGCAAAACAGTTTTGTTACTCATCCAAGCAACTGTCGCGTAAACTGCATGAGCTGGCCGGAATGAACGCTGAACAGATGTTGTTGTATAAAAAATATCTACAGGCAGTTCACCTCATTCATACTTCACAATTGTCGCTTACTGAAATTGCTTATAGTTGCCACTTCTCCGACCAGTCCCATTTTATTAAAACATTTAAGGCGCTGACTTGGCTTACCCCTCATGAATACAGGCAGTGGAAAAGCAATCAGCCGGGGCATATTTTTCAGAATGTCCCTTAAATACAATTTTTCTTTTCCGGCAGTTTCCATTTTTACAGTCAAAAAAGACAATGAACCTATTACTTTTATTCGCCTCCATTTCACTGGCCAGCGGCCTGCTGTTTGTGAATATTTATACTACAGTGATCGATGTAAAATCATGGGGCGCCAACATCCCACAATCGGTTGAAACAGCAAGGGAATATTTTAAGATTGGAAATCCCGGAAAATATTTCAGAATAGTTTCCCCCATCAATCAAGCAGTAGCATTACTGGCGCTGATTTTATTCTGGAAAATTTCTCTTACTGTCAGGATTTATTTGGGAATTGCATTCGCACTATATGTATTGACAGAAGTGTTCACTTTCACCTATTTCCATCCAAGGAATAAAACCCTGTTGGTAACATCACCCTTACCCGATATCGATGCGCTGCAAAACGCACTGTCGGAAAGGCGCAGGATGGATTGGTTTAGGCGGCTTTTCATAGTTGCGGCACTTGCATGTTCCTTCCTGGCTTTACATGAAATTTTTATTGCGAAATAATATTCTAAATAAAACTGATTCACCCAATCAAAAAAGGCAAGACACCTTGTGGTCGCCTTGCCTTTTTGTAAAAACAGAGATCATATCGTCTACATTATTTGGCCACTTTCATCTGCCATAACCATCACTATCGTGTAATGATAGTCGTTCAGATCAACCTTGTTGGCAAGGAATATAATGCCGCCGCTGCTTAAAGGGCTCACAACAACCGGCCAGCTATTGGCACAACACATTACGCCATTGGGCACAGCCTGTTGACCATTGATGCCAACGCTCCATTGCGCGAGACCTTTCTCATTAAACCCATTCACCCTCGCCCTAAATCCATTTCCGTTTTCTGTTTGCAAAACCGCGATCCCACCGCCGCTTGTTGAAACGTTATAAAAACCGGTCGCGTTGCTCATCAATTTTCTATCAAGAAATTCACCCGCTGGCGAAAACAAAAACAATCCCGACAAACCGCTTCCGATAACATTGTAATTACCATTCTTCATTTTTGAAATGCGCACTGTTCCGCCATTGTCGGTATTAAGGGCCCAGGCAACTGAGGTCTTCCATACGATAGCTCCCTGCGTGTTTAGCTTCACCACGCAAACAGAATCACAATAACTGCAATAAGTTCCGTTGGAGTCTCTGCGCTTGGTGCCAGCGATTACAAAACCATCGCTCTCAACAACGGTATTGAATGTTTGCTCCAATACAAGGTCCGTGGCGAAAACTTTTTCCCACAACACATTTCCGCTTTCATCTGTTTTAACCAATAATGTTTTCGACGAAGTATTGTTGTTCTGGTCCTTAACTGACCGGCTTCCGGTTAAAACAAAACCATTGTCAGCAGTTTGCGCGACTCTAACAAAATTGTCGGTACTAACTTTTTTTGACCATAAGATCGTACCATCGGTTTTCAACTTCACGAGTTCGCTATTCGCAGTAGCGCCCGATGTAGTGCCGGTAGCAATATAATTCCCATCGTTGCAAGCCGCTATACCATTAAGCTGAACGTTTGCAGGAAATGTGACAAGATTTTTTTGCTTCAAAAGGCTGTCCATCGTCATCAGGAAACACGAGTAATTATATGGATAAACTTTTGAGTTGTAGGAAACACCCAGCATCAGAAAGTTTTTTTCCTTTGTTTCCAAAATGTCAATTGCCGACGTTGAGGTGGGCGCTGCACCTATTGCAACCTCCTGCTGCCCTACAACCACAGAAACAATTGCAGAGGCTGTGTCGCTTGCAATTTCGCTTCTCGTAGTAACCAGCGTAACTAAGTATTGCCCTCTTTTTTTGTAAACATGCGACGGCATTCTTTCTTGTGACGAAGTGCCATCACCAAAATTCCATTTGTATGTAATGTCTGCAGCCGAATCAGATTTGTTTTGAAAATAAAAGGTCGAGTCGATGTAGTTTGTTGTTGCCGATGATTTCCATTTTGACAAAGGATCTACAACTAATGTGACAAAACTGCTCGTTGGTGTTTGAATGTTTTTTATGATCGTTTCTACTTTTTTGCAAGCCGCAAGCCCAATAGTAATAACGATTATAGCTGGTAGAAGTGAGTTTATTTTAAAGCGCATAGGGTTACAGTTTAAATTTTTCGATAAAGCAGATTGGATTGCTATAACTATTATCTGTAGTTACACAAATCAGGTCGTTGCCATCCCGGAAAATTTTTCGGGGGTATAGTTTTGTGGAAAATGTTTGATCAACAATTGCAGAAGGATAAAAGAATGCACTGATCTTCTTTTCCTGGCTAAACGCCGCGTAAATTATATCACCTGTGTTGTTAAAATCAAAGTCTATAAGCTGTCGGGAATAAGGATAGGTCAAGGATGTTTGAAATTTCAACGAATCCGTATAAACTGTGCCACTGCCGGCCGTAATAAATTTGCTGCCGCCGGGAAATACGCGGATGATATTGCCATCAAGATCGTGGTCGCCATGATAAGCATCCGGAAAAGTTTTTACGAGACTACCATCTGCGCCAAACTGATAGAAATTCAGGTCGGTGGGAAGCAGGTTAAAAGTCACATCAACCATCTTATAATTTGCACTATCCAAAACTGCAATACGAGTGTTGCTCCAAACGCCGGTGCGGGTTATAACCTGTTTGGTCGCTCTGTTGTAAACTTTTAACGACTTTGTGTCCATCAGGTTAAAAGACAGATCCGATGAAGACACGAAGAGTTTACCATTGAGCGCAACAACAGAACCGACATTCGTTCCCCCGACGTAAATTTTATCTTTAACTGTGAGGTCAGAAGTATTTAAAATTAACAACCAACCGTCGCTGGTCGGCGCATATAGCTCATTGTTAGTGCCGCCATCATAATTGCCGAGGGAGGAATAGCCGAGAGGCGTATTTAGCGTTGCAGATTTTAAAACCTTTGATGCCGCATAGTCGTAGGAAATAATTGTTCCATTGTCCTTGTTGATCAGGTAAATGATCTTCCTTGACTTATCTGTCAACATATCGGAGACAGTTGCCTGCAAATAAGCATTGGGGCGCTGATACGTTACGCTGCCATAACCGCCTATTCTTCCAGAATCGGTTACCACGGTCACCGTATACGTAATGTCATTAGCAAAAGGCATTGACGTTTCAAGAAATGTAACGGAGTCTGCGCTCCAGTAGGTCTTAATGAGTTCTGATACATTTGTAAACACTCCATCCTTCATCACGCGGGCCGAGCGGCTTAGACCATACGACTTAAAGTTTTTAATGGCTGACTTGTCCCAACGCAGGAGAATCGTCGAGTCGTTTAATATTTTGTCGATGCTTACTTTTAAAAGATTGGAGGAAGTCTTGGGAAGAACGTTTACAACTTCCTGTTCCTTCTTGCAAGCTATCAAAAAAATAATGGAGGCAAGCACAGGGATGCATAATTGCTTCATAAGAAAGGTCAACTCTGTAAATAGAGTTGTTGATTATTAGGGTTAAAGAATCGGGTTTTCAACACTTTAATTTGGGTCGCCGCAAAAATAACTGAATTAGCCAATTTGAAGAATTTCGCAGGAGAATCTTCATACAAATATTGCCCGAAATACCGTTTTAGCAATTCTCATGAATACATTTTGCTCATCTACCGGTTTGTAACTCATTTATACCGCTGTTCTTGCACGTGAAACTCATTACCTTTAACGATAAAACATAACACCATGATTGCATTTTTAGGAATGGGCCTGTTAGGTTCAAACTTCACAAAGGCACTGATAAAAAAAGGAGAAAAAGTTCAGGTATGGAATAGAACGGCGTCGAGAGCAAAAGCATTGGAATCAGTTGGTGCCAAAGCGTTTGACAATATCACAGATGCGGTGAAAGACGTAGATGTAATTCATATTGTAGTAAAAGACGACGCAGCGGTTAACGAAGTATTGGCTGCTGCAGAGCCAGGCATGAAGCCGGGTGCGACAATTATAGATCATACAACAACTTCTGCCGAAGGTGCCGTGGAAAGAACAAAGGCATGGAAAGCAAAAGGCTTTGCTTATCTGCATGCTCCTGTTTTCATGGGACCTCAAAATGCATTGGAAAGCACCGGCGTAATGCTTGCTTCAGGTGATCAAAGTGTGATTGCAAAAGTAGAACCAGCCCTATCAAAAATGACGGGGAAATTTATCAACCTTGGTCCACAGGAAGGCAAAGCGGCGGGCATGAAGTTGATCGGCAATCTTTTCCTTATTTCACTCACCGGAGGTCTTACGGATATGCTTTCATTGGCGAAGGCTCATGATGTTTCTTTCGACGATGTAAAAGGTCTGTTCGACAACTGGAACCCCGGAGCGATGGTGCAAGCGAGATTACAGCGCATCACCAGCGGCGATTATACCAATCCTTCATGGGAACTGAATATGGCAAGAAAAGATGCGGGCCTAATGATGAAAAAAGCATCAGAGGCTGGTGCTCCATTAAACGTGATTCCATCTGTTGCGGCGGAAATGGACAAATGGATCGAAAAAGGATTCGGCAATAATGATTGGACCGTGATTGCCAGCGATGTGGTGAACGGGAAAAAATAATTATCTATTTAACTATTATTAAGGCGGCGGTCGATTAACCTACCGCCTTTCTTACGTATCCGCAATTCGCGAATTGCGAATTATTTATTTGAAATGCACTGAGCATTTCTTTTTACTTTCATTGCATAAAACAATTCCAGCATGTCATACTGCAGCGCAATTGAAACAATGACCGGCGATAGAAAGGCTTTGCACAAAGCCTATCACGATAATCATTATGGCTTTCCTATTCATGACGATAATGAACTTTTCGGCAGATTGATCATGGAGATAAACCAGGCGGGGCTTAGCTGGGAAACGATCCTGAAAAAAGAAGAAGCTTTCAGAAAAGCATACCACAACTTCAATATAAAGAAAGTCGCAGCTTATACAGAAAAAGATAGAGAACGTTTGTTGAATGATGTCGGTATTATCCGCAATCGCTTAAAGGTAAATGCGGCTATAGAAAATGCGAAGACGATTTTAGCGCTGCAAAAAGAATTCGGCTCGTTTGAAAAATGGCTGGAAAGTCATCATCCTAAAACAAAAGAAGAATGGGTGAAGTTGTTTAAAAAAACATTTCGGTTTACCGGTGGTGAAATTGTAAATGAATTTTTACAGAGCATTGGTTATTTGCCTGGGGCTCACGTTGAGGGCTGCGCGATATTTAAAAAAATTCAAAAGACTAAGCCTCTTTGGATGCAGAAAAAATGACGACGCGTTTATTTACCACTAAGAATACATTAAGCCGCACTGAGAAAACCTGCAGGTCGTAATTCCTTAGTGGAACTATTCGTGAACTTCATCCAAAGTATGCCGAAACTTTTCTTTAAATTGGTTTTATCATAAACCAATTGACATGCCATTCACACAAAAATTGTTTCTCACAATTGCTGTCTGTTTTCTCGCCAACATTACCTACTCCCAACAGCCACTCCGTGTAGGAGTAGCGGGCCTTTCCCACGATCACATACACAACCTGATGAACCAGTATAAAAAGAACGAGGTTATCATCGTAGGCATTGCGGAAAGTGATGGCCAACTCGTTGACAAATACAAGAAGCAATATTCGCTTCCTGATTCCATTTTTTATAAATCGTTACCAGAACTATTAAAGCACGTTAAACCAGATGCTGTGCTTGCATACAATGCTATTTCAGAGCATCTGTCTGTGGTTGAAAGCTGCGCCTCTAAAGGCGTTCCGGTGATGGTAGAAAAACCATTAGCGACCACCGTTAAAGATGCATTGCGCATCGAGGAGCTTGCGGAAAAATATAAAATACAAGTACTCACAAATTATGAGACCACCTGGTACAACACCAATCAGCAGATAAAAGAAATGGTAGATGCAAATGCCATTGGCGGTGTAAGAAAATTGATCGTGCATGATGGACACCAGGGACCAAAAGAAATTGGATGCAGTGCCGCATTTCTATCATGGCTGACCGACCCGGTGAAAAATGGCGGCGGTGCCAGCAGAGACTTTGGTTGTTATGGCGCCAACTTAATGACATGGCTCATGAAGGGACAAAAACCAATTTCTGTAACAGCAATCGTTCACCACATCAAACCAAATGTTTACCCCAAAGTAGATGATGATGCGACTATTGTCTTAGAATACAAAGACGCAACCGGCATCATCGAAGCGTCATGGAACTGGCCGTTTGGTATTAAAGATTTTGAGGTGTTTGGCGTGAATGGTTATTTACATGCTCTAAACGGCAACAATTTGCAACTGCGTATGAAAGACAAATATGAAGATGTTGCGGTAAAACAAGCAGCCTACCAGGACAACATTATCTATTTAAACGATGTGCTTTCCGGCAAAATAAAACCTGGAAATGACCTTGCTTCTCTCGAGAATAATGTAATCGTAGTGCGCATACTCGAAGCAGCAACAGAATCGGCCAAAACAGGAAAAAAAGTAATGTTGTAGCGATCAATTAACTTTGCCCGCAAATTAAACTCCCTAACATGAGCAAATTAAGCGTTCTCGCAGAAGGATTGGTCGGTTCTGAAATTGTGAGATTGGGCAATGAAATAAACGATCGTATTCGCAAAGGAGAAAAGATCTACAATTACACGATTGGCGATTTTGATCCTTCCATTTTCCCTATTCCAAAGGAACTTGAAAACCTGATCATCGAGTCTTATCAAAAACATTATACCAACTATCCGCCTGCAGATGGTGTTTTGGAACTGCGTGAATCTGTGTTGGCTTTTTTGCAAAAACACGAAGGCCTGCAATATGCCAACAATGAAATAATGATTGCGAGCGGCGGACGTCCTTTGATTTATACCGCATTCAAAATATTGGTGAACGCTGGCGACAAAGTTATTTATGCCGTTCCTTCCTGGAACAATAATCACTACACCAACCTAAATCATGCAGAGCATTGTGTTATCGAAGCAACGCCTGAAAATAACTTCATGCCGACTGCTGCAGACATCGCTCCGCACATAAAAGGCGCTGCGCTTATTTGCTTGTGCACACCGCAAAACCCAACAGGCACAACACTTCCCAAAGAAGAGCTTGATAAAATATGCCAACTGATCATTGAAGAAAATGCAAGCAGAGGGGCACACGAAAAGAAATTGTATTTACTATTTGACCAAATGTACTGGACGCTTACTTACGGCGAAACCAAACACTACAACCCGATTACCCTTCAGCCGAAAATGAAAGACTATACCATTTTTGTAGATGGCATTTCAAAAGTCTTCGCTGCTACAGGTGTGCGTGTGGGTTGGTCACTTGGGCCGGCGCATGTCATTTCAAAAATGAAAGCATTGCTAACGCACATGGGAGCATGGGCGCCAATGGCAGAACAAAAAGCAACTGCTGCTTATTTGAGACAAGAAGATGCAATTGAAAGATATCTTAGTCATTTCAAAAACGAAATGATCAATAGACTGAAAATTATTCACGACGGTTTTGTTGCGCTGAAAAACAAAGGCTATGCCGTAGACGCCATCGCTCCACAAGCGGCGATTTATCTCACTATAAAAATGGATCTGGTTGGTAAAAGCGTTGAGGGAAAAACATTAGCAACACAAAATGATGTTACCGAATACATTTTAGGCGAAGCGAAACTTGCCCTGGTGCCTTTCTATGCATTTGGTGCAGAAAAAACTTCTCCGTGGTATAGACTGAGCATCGGTACTTGTAAACTGGAAGATATTAGCGAGATGTTTGGGAAACTGGAGGCAGCGCTGAGCAAGTTGAAGTAAGAACGCAGATTTTTATGATTGTGATGATTTGATATGATTTTGGTTTTGTAATTAGAATGTCTGAGTTAGCCGTTTATATGTACATTAGTCTCAAAACCCAAGAGCAATGGAAATAATAGAACCGGGAATCGGATTGTTAGTGTGGCCGATAATCATTATTGGCTTGGCATTCGTTATTCGTCTAGCATATAAACGGTATGGGAAAAATCAATGAAAAGCTAATTTATAAGCATGCACAAATAAAAAATGGCCTCCATTGCTGGGGCCATTTTTACTTTTATGGAACTTAAACTTTACAACGCGTATTTATTATCAGCAATTACTTTTGCTGCAGTTCTTCTCTTCGCTTCTTTACTGTTGAATGGTTCCGCTTTGGTAAAGCGCTTCAATCCGAGCAGCATCATTCTTTGTTCATCGCCTTCGGCAAATGAGTTAATGGCATCCTTACCAAACTTGTTGACGTGGTCAGCAGCATCATACAAGTAAGTGCGCATCATGTCAAGCTCAAATTGAACAGCACTTTCACCACGCTGATCAACTAATTTCATAGCACGCAACAATGCACTTTCAGCGTGATATGCTTCTATCGCCATGTCGGCTATGTTCATCAGAATTTCCTGCTCGCTTTCAATCTTCATCATTAATTTTTGCACTGCAGCACCGGCCACCATCAGAATTGCTTTCTTAAAGTTGGCAACCAGTTTCTTTTCTTTTGCAAACGCCTCGTCATCGCTGCTGCCAAAATCAGGAATGCTCATCAATTCTTTTTGCACCGCCATTGCAGGTCCCATCAGGTCAAGCTTTCCTTTCATCGCACGTTTCAAAACCATGTCGACGGTTAGCAAGCGGTTGATCTCGTTCGTGCCTTCGTAAATACGATTGATGCGGCTGTCGCGATAGCCTCTCGAAATAGCATATTCATCGCTGAAGCCATTACCACCGTGTATTTGCACGCCTTCGTCCACAACAAAGTCAAGCATTTCACTGCCAAACACTTTTAGCATCGCACACTCGATCGCATATTCTTCAGCTGCTCCAAGCAATGCTTCGTTAAATGGTTTTCCTTCGGCTGCCAATTCAATCTCTTTATCATCGATCCATTTTGCGGAGCGATACAAACCGCTTTCTGCCACCCAGATCTTGATCGCCATTTCAGCGAGCTTATTTTTTATCGCACCAAAATTGCTGATCGGTTGTTTGAACTGTTCCCTTGTATTGGCATATTCAATAGAAGTGTTGAATGCTCGTTTCGCGCCGCCCAAAGCAGCCGCACACAGCTTCAAACGACCAATATTCAAAATGTTGAAAGCAATGATATGACCGCGTCCTATTTCACCCAGCACATTCTCAACCGGCACTTTACAATCCTGGAAATACAACTGAACAGTAGATGAACCTTTAATACCCATCTTATGTTCTTCCGGACCTTGCGTAAATCCTTCAAAACCTCTTTCCACAATAAAGCCCGTGAATTTATCACCATCGATCTTTGCGAAAACAGTGTACACATCTGCAAAGCCACCGTTGGTGATCCAGCATTTCTGTCCGTTTAGTAAATAATATTTTCCGTCGTCGCTAAGCTTTGCAGAGGTTTTTGCACCAAGTGCATCGCTACCACTGTTCGGTTCTGTTAAACCATAAGCTCCTTTCCATTCACCTGTAGCAAGTTTGGGAATGTATTTTTCCTTTTGTGCATCATTACCAAAATAAAGAATTGGTAATGTTCCAATGCCTGTATGAGCTGCAATTGCAACGGAAAATGAATAACCGCCGCCCAGTCCTTCATTCACCAGTGTAGACGTGATAAAATCTTTACCGAGTCCTCCATATTGCTCAGGCAAAGAAGTGGCGAGTAGTCCTTGCTCACCGGCTTTTTGCACAAGAGAAGGCATAAGGCCCGGCTCCATTTTATCAATGCGGTCAATTACAGGCAACACCTCCGAATCCAGGAAGGAATTACACATGTCCTTAACCATTTGCTGCTCCTCGTTGAAGTCCTCTGGAACAAACGTGTCAAAAGCGGTACTTTCTTTAATGAGCCATTCGCCACCTTTAAGTGCTGCGGCCTTTTTTAATTCGGTGCTCATATGACATTTTTTAAAAGTGAATGAATATGTAGTGGGTGAATCCTGTTAAAAAACACCTGCCTATTTCAAGTTGTCGTAAACTATTTGCAATACCGCCTTACAGATTTCAATTTGCTCTTCCGGAACGGTCTTCAGTGCCTCGTTTAAGGTTTCGGTTGCAAGGCCCATGCTCTGGTCCTGTAATTGCTGTGCCCGAGGCGTAAGAAAGATCATGTTGATCCTTCTGTCTTCCTTAGAAGCAATTCTTTTTACCAGATCAAGTTTCTCAAGATTATCTACCAGCCTTGTAATGCTTGGTTTATCGCGGAATGTGGCATTGCAAAGCTCCTGCTGGCTAATGCCGTCCTGTTTCCACAAATGATATAAAACACTCCATTGCTCAATCGTTAAATTGAGCGCCGCGGTGTTAAATTTCTTTTGCAATCGTCTTGCGATCGCTGTAGAGGCCTTGCCTGTTATAAAGCTGTAAAGTTCTCCTCTTTTAAATTGGTTGTTTGACATATAGTTAGTTAAGCAACTATTCAAACCTACCTAATATTCTGTTCACCTGCAAGTTTTTTGTCTTAAAAATTAATGCTAAAGTTTACAGTCTTGAGGTTGTCTATACATGCAATAAATAAATCAATATTTTTGGCACCAGTAATAAAACCCCAAACCGCGTTATGAAAAAATTTCTGACCCCTATTGTAGTCTGTGCCGCAATTATCTGTTTCACTGGCTGTGCCACCACAACCGATCGCCTGGTAAAGATTTGGTTCTTCACACATCACACCGGCGGCGATGAAACCGCCATGAAGCTTGAACCTACCTGTTTTTTAAACCTTCAACCAAACGGCACTTACACAAGTTATCTTACAAGTTTTGACGATGGCCAATGGACGGCAACACGTAACGAGATCATTTTAAAAAGCAATCACCATACAGAAAACAGGCTGGCAATAGGTGCATTGATGGCCGATGAACTCACCATAAACTACAACGGGTCAAACACCAACTATAATTTTGAAGGTTGCGACGATACTTTTAAAACCGATAACGACAATCCTTTTTCTGCCGTAAACAACTGGTGGCGAGTTAAGCCAACACATGCTGAAAGCGACAAACAGATTTCTGCACGATTGAAAAATCACCTGCATTTCTGGGAAAAATATTTTGAATGGGCGCTCAACACGAAGAAATCTTCAATAGACGTTCGCAGCACGCCATCTGTTATAAAGATCTATGGAAACGGTCTTTCACTGAAGCATTATGAAGATCAGCCAGAGGCCTGGAAGAATTGTTTTTATGATTCTACAGATTGCATAAAAGCGATGGTGCAAATGCAGAATTTTCTCAGGAAAACAGATATCGCGTGGCCACATTCTGACAATCCTTTTAAGATGTTTTTATCTGCTTTCCAGCAAATGAATGAAAAGTTTGAGTAAAGATTTTTAAATGATAGAATAAAAAAACGCTGGTGATGAGCCAGCGTTTTTTATTTGAATTACAATCTCTTTATATCTGCGCCAAGCGCTTTCAAACGATCGTCGATGTATTGATAACCGCGATCAATCTGTTCAATATTTTGGATAGTGCTTTTTCCTTCTGCACTCAATGCAGCGATCAGCAATGCAACACCCGCGCGAATATCAGGGCTGCTCATGGTGATGCCTCTTAAGTTTTGCTGACGGCCCAAGCCAATTACGGCCGCACGGTGCGGATCACACAAGATGATCTGTGCACCCATGTCTATTAGTTTGTCCACAAAGAACAAACGGCTTTCAAACATTTTTTGATGAATCAATACAGAGCCTTTTGCCTGCGTGGCAACTACCAGCACAATGCTCAACAGGTCCGGCGTAAAGCCAGGCCACGGATGATCATACATTGTAAGCACAGACCCGTCAAGGAAGGTTTGAATTTCGTAAAGAGATTGTTCAGGAACAACGATGTCATCTCCTTTAAATTCCATGGCAATACCAAGCTGCTTGAATTTATCCGGAATCACACCAAGATGCTCAAGGCCCGCATTTTTAATTGTGATATTACTTTGCGTCATTGCTGCAAGACCAATGAAAGAGCCCACTTCAATCATATCCGGCAACATTGTGTGTTCTGTGCCGCCTAAATATTTAACGCCTTCAATATTCAACAAATTACTGCCCACTCCCGTGATCTTTGCGCCCATGCGATTAAGCATTTTACAAAGCTGCTGTATGTATGGCTCGCACGCTGCATTGTAAATTGTTGTAGTGCCAGATGCCATTACCGCCGCCATAATGATGTTTGCCGTTCCGGTAACAGAAGGCTCATCCAACAACATGTATGTGCCTTTCAGGTGTTTTGCTTCAAGGTGGAAAAATCCATCTTCATTATTGTAAACGAATTCGGCACCAAGTCTTTCAAAGCCGATGATATGCGTATCCAATCTGCGTCTGCCAATTTTATCGCCACCCGGTTTTGGAATAAATGCCTTTCTGTAACGTGATAGCATTGGTCCGGCAAACATTACAGAACCCCTCAGCTTGCCGCTCTTTTTTTTGTAGGCTTCGCTGTGCAAATAATCTATGTTCACATCATCTGCCTGGAAAATGCAGGTATGTCTGTTTGGTCGATCGATCTTTACATTCATATCGCCCAGCAACTCGATCAGCAGGTTCACATCAAGAATGTCGGGAATGTTGTTAATCGTAACCTTTTCCGGCGTTAACAGCACCGCACTTATTATTTGCAAAGCCTCATTCTTAGCACCTTGCGGTGTGATTTCTCCGTGTAATTTTTTCCCTCCTCTTACTTCAAAAATGTTCATTCCCGTTTGTCGTTTTCTTGTTTGTAAAAAATAATGTGCCCGTTTTTCACGGGGAAAGATTTATAAAAAGGCTAGTATTAGTTCCATCTATTTTCCAGTCGCAGTATAAAAATAATGCACACTATATTTTAGATAAATCCGCTGCGCCGCTGCTTCGCCGCGTCCGCTGCGTGAAACAAAAAAGCTGCCAAAAAGCGAAACGAAAGACAAGATATAAAAACGGAGTCTTTTCGTAAATTTTACTTTTTGACAGCTCTATAAAAAGGTTTTATGGGCTTTGCCTATTGAAAACGCTTCTTGTTATTTCCAAATTTCTGGTTGCGGCCACCACCACTATTGCGGTTATCTCCGCCGTTGTTATTACGGTTATTTCTTCCTCCACCGCCGCCTTGGAATTTCTGATTTCTGTTGTTATTATTGTTCTTTCTGAAGTCGCCATAGCCACCGCCGCCGCCACGGTTGTTGTTTTCATTTGCACGGTAGCTTTTTACGTACGGCGTATTGGTAAACTCCAGTTGATTGTGCGTGATAGCGCTCAACTCACTTTGAACCGCATCGTCGTGTACGGTTTCTTTGTGCCAGTTGTTGTATGCCAGCTTCATGTAGTAAGCAACAGCATTCGCAAAACCATTGCGTTTTTCTGGATTCTCTTCCTTCAAGGCTTTATCAATTACCAGTTCCAGGTTTTTACCCAAGTGAGAATGTCTTGGGTAACGTTTTGGATATTTCAGCGGATCTGGTTTTGCTTTCAATTGCTCTTTTGTAGGAATGGGATATGGAGATTCCACATCAAGATGAAAATCTGAAATCAGGAAAAGGTGATCCCAAAGTTTATGACGGAAGTCTTCCACATTTTTCAAATGAGGGTTCAAAAATCCCATTAGTTCGATCGCAGCCATTGCATTCTTCTGACGAAGATCTTTGTCTTCAATCGTCATCAGATATTCAATCATTTTTTGAATATGACGGCCGTATTCGCGCATCATTAAATGATTTCTGCTTGTATTATATTCCATGTAATTTTTTTTGGACGGGATCTTTTACTATAATCAACAATTGTTCCTGTTATAAGGGAGCAGTTTGCAATTCATAATTTCTTTTTGGGAAAAGATGGCTGTTTATCCCGTGTGAGTAATTTCTACGCAGACAAAAATATAAAAAATTTAATTTCCCACGTAGTGGGGAAAAAATATTTATTGAGACAGATTTTCACGAATATTTAACCTTAAAGGTCACCGAGGTTGCGCAAAGGAGACAAAGGTTTTTTCGAAGGGGTAACCTTTCTGTCTTATTTGTAAGCCTCATGCCTCATCAGCAGGATAAACTTCGTACTCTTTGCGCCTCGTCCTTTGCGGTTAAAACGTGCCTATTCGCTCACCAACGCGTACACTGCAAAGCTCGCCAGCCAATGTTCGCCGCCGTAATTGGCGCTCGCCACATTTGGCAGACTTGCATTCAAGTGATGAACCGCTGACTTTCTCAAAAGGGCAATTCTTTTATCGCCTGCCGGCAAACAGTTCGCTAATCCTTTCATGCACCACGTACGGCTGAAACACAATCCGTCAAGGTGAACGATCTGGTAATCGCTTCTATCGGAAATAACCGGAAGATTCGTTAAATGCTGCAAAGACGCCAGCGGAATAAAGGCATTGAACCATTGTACAAAAGCGGGTTTGTCCAAAACCCTGCGCATTAGGTCCGCTTCTTCCAAAGAAGGAGAAAGAAAATCTGTACCATCCGGTTCCCATCTTGAAGGTGCATTTTTATCTTTCAAATAAAGTTGTTTGGCGCTTTTAATAATGGCCGTTTCAAAAGCAACATTTTTCGTTGCCTTTGCATAATCCAATGCAAACACCAACCCGAAAGCTGTATTGGGATGAACGCCTGTTCTATTAGGGTAAGTCTGTTTCGGCAGATAATCCATCCATAACTTGATGACTGTATCACACAAAGGTTGCAAGGTGTTCCGCCATCTGATGGCGTCCGGATCATTGAAACCAATAAGTTCTTGTTGCAATTTCAGCAGCCACGCCCAGCCATAGGTTCTTTCATAATTTCTGGACAAGGGCGATATAAAGTAGTCAATTTCACCTTTTATATTTTCCGGAGTAATATTGGTTGAGATGGCAGATCTTATCGCTGCCGCCTCGGGCATTTGAGGAAATTTTTTCAACAAACTCACCAGCATCCAATGCCCGTGCACACAGCTGTGCCAGTCGAAACATCCGTAAAATGCCGGATGCATTTGTTTGGGTGTGCGCAAATGATCGCTATCACTCACACTCAGGTGACTCGTTTTGTTAGGATATTCTTGTTGCAAACATTTCAAAGGCAATGATGCAAAATGTGAGGCGCCTTCCAGTGTAAGATTAAACTGCGAGCTGTCTTTGTTGGTGGTATAAAATGCAGGCTTTTGTGAAAACAAGGCTGCAGAAGCCAACAGAAGAATGAACGTGAAAAAATTTTTCATGTAGTTGAGTGCGTTTAAACGTCAAAGTAAGTTGTGTTTGCACAAATAAAAAGGGAAAGTTGACAAACCGGCGGAAATAATGACTGAGTAACTGAATAATTGAATACCTGAGGCGTGCGTAAATGTTTGGGATATCGCACAGGAAGTTCAGTTACTTAGTTATTCAGTCATTGCATCAATTGAAAATCGTTGCGAGCTTTTTCTCCAACTCTTCACCCCGAAGATTCTTTCCTATGATCTTTCCTTGTGGGTCAATTAAAAAGTTCTGAGGTATCGATTGAATGCCGTACATTTTTGCAACAGCATTGTTCCAATATTGCAGGTCCGAAACATGCGTCCATGTTAGGTTGTCATCATGAATAGCTTTCAACCATCTTTCTTTTGCAGAGTCTTTATCCAGCGAGACACTTAACACATCAAAGCCTTTGCTTTTGTAAGTGTTGTAAGCCTTTACCACATTAGGGTTTTCTGCACGGCATGGTCCGCACCAACTCGCCCAAAAATCAAGCAACACATATTTGCCGCGGAACGAAGACAAAGAAATTGGATTACCCAAAGTGTCGTTTTGTGTAAAATCAATTGCCAGTTGTCCTACACCTGTTTTCTTCGCCACGTCAATAGCTTTCGCCAGATCTTTTCCTGAAGGAGTTGCTTGTGCAGATTTGGGCAATTTTTTAAACAAAGGTTCTACTTCAACTGCATCAATGCTGTAGCCTGCGTATTGTTGCAACGCAAAAACAGCGATAGGGGAAGAAGGATTCTTGACTATATAAGCGCCGGTGTGTTTTCTAACTGCATCATCAATACTATCAACTTTTGCTTCTATAGATTTCATGCCTTCTCTGTTTTGTTCTTTAGCAAAAGCGGCGTACTGTTGCATCAGCTTATTACGGTCACCACTAATCGTTTTACGGGCATCCACTAATTTTTTAAACTCGTCGTTCGCTTTAGAACCCGTCATTTTAACATTGACAAAAGAGTCAGTTTGCACCATTTTCATATTGGCCATATCAAGAAAAACTGCTTTTGTTTTTCCGCCGGAAAGAGAAGTGCCTGATTTATAACCAGGAGTTAGGAGCGCAAGGGTTGGCTCCTCTAATTTCAGGTTAAATTGGTATTTTCCGTCAATCACAGCAGCGGTGTCCTTGATATTTTCTGAACCGGAGCGGTAAGAAATGAACACTTTTTCAATGGGATTGTCTATATTTTTCAGTTCGCCTGTAAGGGTAACGGCTTTTTGAGCCTGGGAAAACAGGGCCGGAGCTGCCGCCAGAGCGGTCAACAGAATTTTTCTCATATTCTTTTTTGCGATATTTAAGCAGTGAAATTAGCGGATTCGATTTTTTTTTGGTTGCCGCTGGTAAAATTCGCCCAATAAGTAAAAACGGATTTTATCCAGTGCAGCCCGTTTTGTATTTTCGCGACTTAACAATCTCAATCAGACAGTTATGCGTTTGGAGAGAGCATATCATAATATATTAAATTTTTTAAATCCCAAGTGTAATGGACGCATCAGTTATATATATAATAATCGGCGGAGCTGCGGCGGCAGCGGGCATCATAGCGGGTAAATTCATATTTGCCAAAAATCATCAGCAAAAGCTTGATGATGCTGAGAGACAAGCGCAGAAGATCGTTGCAGACGCTCAAAGCAATTCAGAGACCTTAAAGAAAGAAAAGTTACTTGAGGCCAAAGAGAAATTCGTTCAACTGAAAGCAGAGCATGATAAAGAGGTCCTGGACAAAAACAGAAAGATCAACGACGCAGAGAACAGAATTAAACAAAAAGAGCAAAGCATCAACCAGAAGGAAGGCAATCTTGATAAACAACTGAAAGAAAACGAGGCGATCAAAGAAAACCTGAACAGACAGATAGAAGTTGTTAATCTTAAAAGAACAGAACTCGAAAAGCACCAGGAAGAGCATATCCGCAGACTGGAAAAAGTAGCCGCTCTTACTGCAGAAGAAGCAAAAGCACAGCTCGTTGAGAGCTTGAAACAGGAGGCGCACACACAAGCCCTTGGGTTACAGCAGGAAATAATTGATGAGGCGAAGCAAAAAGCAAACAAAGAGGCCCGCAAAATAATCATCCAAACCATTCAACGTACAGCCGCTGAACAGGCGATTGAAAACTCTATCACCGTTTTCAACCTTGAAAGCGACGAAATAAAAGGACAGATCATTGGTCGTGAAGGTCGTAACATCCGCGCCATCGAAGCAGCAACAGGTGTTGATTTGATTGTAGACGATACTCCCGAAGCGATCATCCTTTCTTCTTTCGATCCATTGCGTCGTGAAATTGCCCGCCTGAGCCTTCAGCGCCTTGTGAGCGACGGACGTATCCACCCTGCAAGAATTGAAGAAGTAGTTGAAAAGACTCGCCGCCAGATCGAAGAGCAGGTAATGGAAATTGGTGAAAGAACAGTGATTGAACTAGGCATCCACGGTTTACATAAAGAGTTGGTGAGAATTGTAGGTAAAATGCGTTTCCGCTCTTCTTACGGCCAAAACCTATTGATGCACAGCCGCGAAGTAGCAAACCTTTGCGGAATCATGGCTGCTGAGCTGGGAATGAATCCGAAACTGGCAAAACGCGCAGGTCTTTTGCACGATATAGGTAAGGTTCCGGATGAAGAAACTGAATTGAGCCACGCATTGCTGGGTATGAAGCTGGCAGAAAAATATGGTGAAAACCCTGCGGTTGTAAACGCGATCGGTGCCCACCACGATGAAGTTGAAATGCAATACGTAATCTCTCCAATCGTTCAGGCTTGTGATGCCATTTCAGGTGCACGTCCTGGCGCCCGCAGGGAGATCATGCAACAATACTTACAACGTATTAAAGATCTTGAAAACCTGGCGCTTACATACCAGGGCGTTGAAAAAGCATACGCTATTCAAGCCGGCCGTGAGTTAAGGGTAATTGTAGAAGCAGATAAAGTAACTGACGGCGACAGCGACAAACTAAGCTTCGAGATTGCACAGAAGATCCAGACAGAAATGACCTATCCGGGCCAAATCAAAGTAACCGTAATCAGAGAAAAGAGAGCGGTGAACGTAGCAAGATAATAAAGCATAACGCTAAATGCCGAACGCTTAACGCTGAGAGATTCAATGCGTTAAGCGTTTTGTTTTAAACGTTGAGCATTTTTTTATTTTTTTATTTGAAATTTGAAAATTTCAGTTACCTTTGCCGTCCGATAAAATAAAGAAATCATGAACGCAGTAGCATTTGTTCACGAGCAGTTAACGCCGAAGAGGGATTTCCCAAAATTTAAAGCAGGTGACAACGTCACTGTTAACTATAAAATCGTTGAAGGAAACAAAGAAAGAATCCAGTCTTTCAAAGGTGACGTTATCAAACGTCAGGGAGAAGGTTCTACACAGTCTTTTACAGTACGTAAAATTTCTGATGGTGTAGGTGTAGAAAGAACATTCCCTTACTTCTCTCCAAACATCGACTCTATCGTTTTGAACAAAAAAGGTAAAGTACGTCGTTCTAAACTGTACTTCCTGCGTGAAAGAAGCGGTAAAAGTGCGAGAATTAAAGAAAAGAAAAGAGCAGCAGTTGCTAATGCATAGAGAGCGGCTTTATTTTTTTTTATGCGGGAATTTTGGTTTAGCTTTATAAATAATTAAAATCATTGTTATGGATTTATTTGCTCCACAACATCTCATATTAGTACTACTTATTGTGTTGCTTTTATTCGGTGGTAAGAAAATTCCAGAGTTAATGCGTGGGTTGGGAAGAGGAATTCGTGAGTTTAATGATGCCAAAAATAATGTTAGAAAAGAGATTGAAGAAGGCATGAATGAACCAAGACAAAATGTTTCTCGTGAATCACAAAGCCAAGACAATAACAAATCAGTAGCGAGCAATAGCAACAACTAAAAAGTTTTTGAGTATACTTGAGATAGCACCCGCAATTTTATTGGCGGGTGTTTTTTTAACTACCCTTTTTATTTTCAATCCGGACTTAGCGAATTGGACTTATTTATGAAAAAAGACGATAACGCACAAAAAGAAATGACCTTCTTTGAGCACCTGGATGAGTTGAGGAGTTACATTTTTCGTTCAGCTGTCGCTGTGGTACTTGGCGGAATTTTGATGTGGTATTTTGATGATTTTTTTGTTCATAAGGTCTTGATGGGCCCTCTCCATAATGACTTCCCTACTTATCGCTTCTTATGTGGTCTCGGTCAGCGCTTAGGTTTCGGCTCAAAGTTTTGCATGGAAACAACTTCTGTTGTCATGCAGAGTACAACTGTTGGGGGGCAATTCGGTGTGTTTTTTAATATCATATTAATTGGGGGTATTATTTTGTCTTTCCCCTATATATTTTGGCAATTTTGGCAATTCGTAAAGCCCGGCTTGACTCAGAAGGAAATAATCGGTTCAAGGGGCGTGATTTTTTGGGTGTCATTTTTGTTTTTTCTCGGAGTGTTATTCGGCTATTTTGTAATAGCTCCCTATAGCGTAAACTTCTTTGCGAAATTTTCGATTGACCCCAGCATTGAAAACCGGTGGACCATTTCCAGTTATTTTAATACATTGGTCCCGATTATTTTAGCCGCCGGACTTGCATTCCAACTTCCACTTGTAATTTATTTTCTTTCAAGAATCGGCGTTGTAAGTGTTTCATTTTTGCGACGAAATCGCAGATATGCTATTCTAATAATTTTCATTTTGGCATCAATGATTACACCTCCAGATATTATAAGTCCGATTGTGTGTGCTTTACCTTTGGTTCTTTTGTATGAAATAAGCATTTGGCTTAGCGTAGGAGTTGAAAAAAAACAAAAGAAAGAGGAAATGGAAGTGTGGAGCTAAAGCATTTCCGTGATGATGATGATTAATGAGAAATTCGCAAATTGAAAAAATTATAAACTAAAGTATCTTCCTGTTATTCAATTGCTTCTCGGAAGCTTGGGAGATCAAAATTTTATACCTTGTTTTCATTCAGCAACATAAAAACTTATCACGAAGAGTATTTAGCATCCGATGCCAATGGGTGTCTGAATGCGGTAAAGTATTATTTGTCAAATATTGAAGCCCAGAAGCACCTCAATGCTTACGTGGAGATCTATGCCGAAGAAGCTTTGAAAAAGGCGAGAGAGCTGGATGAAAAGCGCAAAAGCGGAGAGCCACTCAAAAAGCTTCATGGTGTTGTGATTGGTATAAAAGATGTAATCTGCTATAGAGGACATAAAATAACTGCAGCCTCACACATTCTCGAAGGTTTTACTGCCACATATAATGCGACTGCAGTCGAAAGATTGCTGGCAGAAGATGCCATTATCATTGGCAGCCTCAATTGTGATGAATTTGCAATGGGCTCATCCAATGAGAATTCATTTTACGGGAAAACACTGAATGCTATAGATGAAACCCGCGTTCCCGGCGGGTCTTCAGGCGGTTCGGCAGTGGCTGTACAGGCAGACCTTTGTATGGTAAGCCTAGGCAGCGACACAGGCGGATCCGTAAGGCAACCCGCAGATTTTTGCGGAATTATAGGTTTGAAACCTACATACGGCCGCATTTCCCGCTATGGACTTATCGCATACGCTTCTTCATTTGATCAGATAGGTATTTTCGGGAAAAATATTCCTGACATTGCTCTTACTTTGGAAATAATGGCCGGTGCCGATGATTTTGACAGCACCGTTGCCCAGGAAAATGTAGAATCTTATTCTTCAATGGTCAAGGAATCTAAACCATTGAGAATTGCCTATTTCAAGGACGCTATTGATCATCCTTCCCTGGACGCGGAAATGGCGGGCGCCATGAAAAACTACCTGGACGGGCTTTCTGAAAAGGGCCACCAGGTTACAGGCATCGATTTTGACTTCTTAGACTATATCGTACCCACGTATTACGTGCTTACAACCGCAGAAGCTTCTTCCAACCTGTCGAGGTTCGATGGAGTTAGATACGGATATAGGGTAAATGATGAAAATATCGATTTAACAAGTTTTTATTCGCAGTCGCGATCTCAAGGTTTTGGTAAAGAAGTGAAACGTCGGATCATGCTTGGCACATTTGTTTTGAGTGCCGGATATTTTGACGCTTATTTTACACAGGCCCAAAAAGTACGCAAGCAATTATACGATCAAACCCAGCTGATTTTCAGGGATTTTGATGTAATTATACTTCCTACCGTTCCATCTCCGGCATTTAAGTTTGGTGAAAAATCCGGCGACCCAACGGCTATGTATTTGGCAGATATTTATACTGTTTATGCCAATTTAGTTGGAATTCCAGCCATCTCACTCCCAGTTTTTACACATTCGAATGGCATGCCTTTTGGTATTCAGGCTATGACAAACCAATTCTGTGAATTATCTTTGTTGCAATTCTCGCATCAGGTGATGCAACAATAAGTTGATGAATGACCCATTTACTGGCCTGGTTTACCCACTTCAAATTTGAAGCTATACGGTATTGTGAAAACTAAAAAAGGAAGTAATGAAAAAACTTTTATTGTTGAGCTCTTATGTGCTTGCCACCATTTGTACCCATTCGGCTGCTGCGCAGAACCAAACAAAAAAAGATCTAAAGCCCGCTATTATTGACAGCGCTGTTTTGTTAAACAACAGCCCGGCTACAAAGAAAGCAGTTGGCAAAGGTTTCACCAACCTTTTTGAAGGCACTACAGACCTCGAGTTAAACACTCAGGGACCTCGCTTGAATCCACAAGCAATTTCATTTGTAAAAGATTACATTGAAGACAACGGAAAGGACCTCTCCAAAATGAAGGACTGGGCTCTTCCCTACTTCAACATGATGGATCAGGTTCTGGGAGACGCTGGCCTTCCCAGGGAGTTGAAATATCTGGCGGTAATAGAATCCCGCCTGAAATCAACTGCTGTATCATGGGCAGGAGCTGTTGGCCCCTGGCAATTTATGCCGGCGACAGCAAGAACGCTCGGCCTTCGCGTATCCCGCAAATATGATGAGCGCACTAACTATGTAAAGAGCACCAAAGCTGCCGCAAGGTATCTGAAAGATCTCTACAATGTTTTTGGCGACTGGTTACTAGTGATCGCTGCTTACAATGGCGGTGCCGGAAACGTACAAAAAGCTATGAAGAGAAGTCATAGCAACAATTTCTGGGTGCTGCAGTATTATTTACCAGCAGAATCCAGGAACCACGTTAAAAAGTTCATCGGCACACACTACATTTTCGAAGGACAAGGCGGTTTGACCACGCTTACAAAAGCAGAAGTAGAGGAACATTACGGCGCACAAGGCATTTATGCTGCTAACCGTAAGATTTCTACTGACGAATTACAGACTTGCAAAACACTGACAGTTGCCGGAAAATACAACTCGACGGTTGTTGCAAAGTATGTAAACATGGATATGGAAGAATTTAACCGCTTCAATCCGGCTTTTGACAAAGTAATGGCTAGTTCTTCCAACAACTACGACCTGAAATTGCCGGAGGACAAAATGGATCTGTTCACTGCCAACAAATATCAAATTCTGAACGAATCTGTTCAGTTGATGCTGACAGGCGGTACAGAAAAAGTAGCGGCAAATGAATCTGCGCCGATTGCCAGAAAAATGTAAGAATGCATATTGGAAATATTTCGTAGAGACGCATGATAATGCGTCTCTTTTTTTGTGCCACACCGCGTAGGCGGCCTAAGGCAGGGAGACGCATGATAATGCGTCTCTACGAAATAAACATAAAAAAATTTAGAAATATCAAATCCGTAATATAATTTTGATATCAAATTAATATCAAACTAATTTTTATGGAAAAAGTATTCAAACCAGTTTCCGGATTTTTGGTACTTATATTAGGGATTGCAGGCATTCTTTTCTCCATCTATCTTTTTGGAGTGGCGGGCCAGATCCACAGCGTGGGCACTGGAGCGGCAGGTGTAATTATTTTTACCCTAAGCATTTTCTTTCTCAAAGGCTTAAAAGTTATTAATCCCAATCAATCCTGCGTATGTACATTTTTTGGAAAATATGTGGGTACGATCAAAGCAAACGGTTTGCTTTGGGTGAATCCATTTTACACCGCGACAAGAGTTTCGCTCAGATCTCAAAACCTGAACGGGCAGCAATTAAAGGTGAATGATAAAATGGGCAACCCCATTGAAATTGCTTCTGTAATTGTTTGGCAGGTAAGCGACACTTACAAAGCGAGTTTTGAAGTGGCCGATTATCAACAATACGTGCAAATACAAAGTGAAGCTGCAGTAAGGCACCT